>JAEEGJ010012442.1_pt1 | contig 21063 bp, 18 predicted proteins | sample 8958761 | NCBI WGS metagenome assembly JAEEGJ01 (sample SAMN16246546, study PRJNA631951) | gut metagenome | biome: gut microbiome; feature: rumen; material: RS-attached | host: Bos | place: Iran: Karaj | collected 2018-10
AAGGCACTTCAAGGCGATTCTTCGGATAATATTCCCGGAGTATCCAAAGTAGGTCCCAAGACCGCGACAGAGCTTATTGCGACTTATCATTCGCTTGAGAATTTATACGACCATATCGATGAGATCACCAAGAAAGCCCTGCACGAGAATCTTGTCAATGACAAAGAAATGGCTTTCTTTAGCCGAACACTCTCAAGAATTGAGGTTAATGCGCCGATTGAGCTTAATCTTGAAGCGTCGAAGTTTGAGAAGATGCTCAATGATGCGTCAATGGACGTGTTACTTAAATATAACTTAAAGAGTGTCATCACCAAGCTTGAAAACATCGGCGGCAGTGATGCCTCTGCGGTCAAAGAGAACCGCATGGAAGAATTCAATTTCGAAGTAGTGGAGGACTTTAACAAGACTGAAGAGATTATTTCGAAGGTGGCTAAGGCCAAGGAAGTCGGTATGGCAGCAACGGATACCGGCGTAGCGCTTTCTTTGGCCGGTGATACATATTTTGTAAGATGTTATGGCCTTGTAAATAAAGAGTATATGCAGAATGCAGTTGCCAATGCATTGAACAACGACACGCGTGTCACAACGTTGGGTATCAAAGACATATACGATTATATGGGTGACTACAGACCCTGCTTTGAAGATTGCGAGATTCTTGCGTATTTAATAGATCCGCTTAAGGGCGAGTACCCGGTTACATATCTTAGCGAGCGTTATCTTAACAAGTTCTTTGGCGACGAGAAGGAACTGGTTAAAGATGCGGAGAAGTACGCGGCTGTTAAGGCTTCAATCAGCGCGGAACTTTTCAAGGTTCTAGAGGCGGAAGTGGACAAGCTTAATATGCTTAAGCTTTACAGGGATGTCGAGATGCCGCTTTCTTACGTGTTATATTCGATGGAGCGGGAAGGTGTACTTGTAGACAGAAAAGCACTCAAGGAGTACAGCGACAAATGTCTTGAAGGCATCGCTCGCCTTGAAAAGAAAATTTATGAAGAAGCGGGAACTGAATTCAATATTAATTCTCCCAAGCAGCTCGGCGAGATTCTTTTTGAAAAACTGCAGCTTCCGGGTGGCAAGAAGACCAAGTCCGGTTACTCAACGGCGGCAGATGTGTTGGAGAAGCTTTCGGTTGATTATCCTATAGTCAACGACATTCTGGAATACAGAACTCTTTCCAAACTCAATTCGACATACGCCGAGGGTCTGCAGAGTTACATAAGCGAAGACGGAAGAATTCATGCGCACTTTAACCAGACCATCACTGCAACGGGACGTTTAAGCTCTACGGATCCCAACCTTCAGAATATTCCTATCAGAACTGAACTTGGACGTGAGCTCAGAAAGGTATTCTATCCCAAGGACGGATTTACATTTGTGGATGCCGACTATTCGCAGATTGAATTAAGACTCATGGCTCACATGTCCGGTGATGAGAAGATGATTCAGGCATTCAAAGAAGGCAAGGACATTCACCGAAGCACCGCGTCGCATGTATTCAATACTCCTTTTGACGAGGTTACCGCCGAGCAGCGTCGAAGCGCCAAGGCAGTTAACTTCGGTATTATTTACGGAATCAGCGATTTCGGTTTGAGCCGCGACATCGGAATAGATATGAAGTCCGCCAAGAAGTACAAAGAAGACTACTTCGGCAATTTCCCCAAGATTAAGAAATACTTGGACGATACGGTTAAAAAGGCCAAAGAAGACGGATTCACCACCACGCTTTTCGGACGTATAAGACCGATTCCGGAGCTTAAGTCAAGCAATTTCATGCAGCGTTCTTTTGGCGAGAGAGTTGCGATGAATGCGCCGCTTCAGGGCACTGCCGCCGATATCATGAAGATTGCGATGATAAATATCTTCAATCGCATGAAGGCTGAGAACCTTGAATCGAAGATGCTTATTCAGGTGCACGACGAAGTGCTTATAGAGACCAAATTGTCGGAGAAAGATACCGTTATGAAGCTTGTATCCGAGGAAATGGAGAAGGCGGCTTCTTTGTCCGTAGACCTTCTTGCGGAGGCTCACGACGGTGCAACCTGGTACGATGCCAAATAAAGAGAGCGTAACTATGAAAGTAATCGGTGTAACCGGAGGCGTAGGTTCGGGCAAGTCCCTGATACTTAGCTTCCTTAAAGACAATTACAACTGCGAGATTATAATGGCTGATGACCTTGCCAAGGACTTATGTCGCAAGGGAGAGTTATGTTACAAGCCGCTTGTTAAGCTTTTGGGCAAGGGCGCACTTGGACCGGACAAAGAAATTGACAGGCGTGTCATGGCACAGATGATTTTTAACGATGATGAATTAAGAGTGAAAGTTAACGAAATAATTCATCCGGGAGTTAAAAAATTTATTCTGGAAAGAATCGCGTATTTACGGGCAAAAGAAGAGATAGATTTTCTTTTTATAGAAGCGGCTCTGTTAATTGAGGACGGATATAAGGACATTGTGGACGAACTGTGGTATATTTATACTAATGAGGCAGTGAGGCGGGAACGCCTGAAAGCGTCGAGGGGATATTCGGATGAAAAAATCGACGATATTATGGCGAGTCAGCTGAGCGAGGAAGAGTTCAGATTAAACTCTGATTTTGAGATTGATAATTCCGGGGACTGTGAGGTTAGCTACAGACAAATACGCGAAAGGTTAGGGGAACCGTATGGACAACCAGAATAAAGCAAAATATGTTTTCGGACTTGATATCGGTACCAGAAGTGTCGTAGGAACGGTAGGTTATTTTGACGATGACCGTTTTAAAGTTGTGTGTCAGCGCTCAATCGAGCATGAGACCCGCTCCATGATAGACGGACAGATTCACGATATCCCGAGAGTCGCAACGACTATTAAGGAAGTCAAGGAACAGTGCGAGGCAGTTATCGGCGAGCCGCTCACTCATGTATGTATTGCTGCGGCAGGTCGTGTACTTAAGACCGTTAAGACTCACGTTGACATGATTTTCGAAGAAGAGCGCGAGACCAAGCCCGAAGATGTTACCAACCTTCAACTTCTCGGTGTTGAGAAGGCCTACAAGGAATTCCAGTCAGGCAATAATACCGACATAAAGTTTTATTGTGTAGGCTATTCTGTTATCAAATATTTCATGGACAAGCTCCCCATCCTTAATCTTGTGGGACATAAGGCCAAGCATATTTCGGCCGATATGATAGCAACGTTCCTTCCCGACGATGTTGTGGACGGTCTTTATAAGGCTGTTGATTTTGCGGGACTTGAAGTGCTTAATCTTACGCTCGAGCCTATTGCGGCTATGTCGGTTGCAATTCCCGAGCGATTCAGAATGCTTAACCTTGCGCTTGTGGACGTAGGTGCAGGTACAAGCGATATTTCCATTACCGATGCCGGAAGTATTATCGGCTACGGTATGATTCCCATGGCCGGCGATGCTCTTACCGATGAGCTTGCAAGGCACTATCTTGCAGATTTTTACCAGGCAGAGAAGATTAAGAGAACTGCAGGCAGATCTGAAAAAATTGAATTTGAAGATATCATGGGCATTAAGCAGACCATTACCAGCGAGGATGCCGCTCAGGCTATGGCCGGTAAGATAGATGAGATGACCACATATGTAGCCGACGAGATTAAGCGTCTTAACGGAGACAAGCCTGTAAGCGCCGTATTCGTAGTCGGCGGTGGCGGTCTTGCCAAGGGCTATACCGATGCGCTTGCGGATAAGTTAGGCCTCATGCACGAAAGAGTTGCTCTTCGAGGCAGTGACGTGCTCGGTAAGATTGATTTCGAAGAAGAAGACCTTTCCAAGTCGCCTTTGATGGTTACCCCTATCGGTATCTGTCTTAACTATTATGAGAATAATAATAACCTCATTTACGTGTTCTTTAACGGCACAAGAATGAAGCTTTACGATAACGGCCACGTAGCAGTGGTAGATGTTGCCATGCAGGCAGGTTTCCCCAATGACGGATTATTCCCCAAGCGTGGCAAGGCACTTTCTTTTTCCGTTAACGGTAAGTCTAAGATTATTAAGGGTGAGCTGGGTGAAGCGGCTATGATTACGGTCAACGGCGAGCCTGCTGATATTACTACCAAGGTTAGCTCCAATGACAGAGTTGTCATAATTGAATCTACCGCGGGTATGAAGGCTAAGTCTAAGATTTCAGACCTTCCCGAGTTCAAAGAAGGTTTGAAGCTTCTCGTGGACGGTCAGGTGGTTGAATTCACGAGACCTGTTTTTGCTAACGGTCAGACTGTTACACCTGCATACGAGATTAACGAAGGCGACCATATTGAGGTTCTCGATACCTGTACTAAGGAACAACTCATGGAAGTCCTCGACACCAATGATGCAAGCAAGGTTGATACCGTGAATGTTTCCAAGGTGGAAGATAAGCCTACGGAAGCCGACGCCGTACAGAAAGAAAAGCAGAAGGGTGCCGTAATTACCGTCATGGTTAACGGCAGTCCCGTAACTCTTAAAGGCAAGTATTATTACATTTTCATCGATGTATTCGACTACATCGACTTTGATTTAAACGATCCCAAAGGAAAGAGCATCGTAACCCTCCACAACGGCGAGAATGCCAAGTACATGGAACCGCTCAATGACGGTGACGTGCTCGAGATTTACTGGAAGGATTGATTCCGGAGGTTAGTAACACATGAGATTTTGCAGTATCGCAAGCGGCTCAAGCGGTAATTGTATTTATGTTGGGTCCGATACGGCTAGTATATTGGTAGACGCGGGTATAAGTGCCAAGAAAACAATCGAAGGTCTTCGGGGGCTTGATGTGGCTCCCGAGGACATCGATGCTATATTTGTAACACACGAGCACAGCGACCACATTAAGGGTATAAGTGTTCTTGCGCGAAAATATAATATACCGATTTATGCCACAAACGGCACCATTCAGGGAATCAAGAGTGCATCGGGGTCTAAGCCCATCGACGATGCGCTCTTCAATATTGTTAAGAGTGACACACCTGTCAGTATAAAGGACTTATTGATTAATCCCATGCATATTTCTCACGATGCAGCGGATCCTGTTGCTTACAGAGTCTTCTGCGAGGGTAAGAAAGCGGCGGTCATCACCGACCTTGGTAATTATGACGATTACACCATAGAATGCTTACGAGGCATGGATATACTGATGGCTGAGGCTAATCACGACGTAAGAATGCTTCAGGTAGGTCCTTATCCTTATTATCTTAAACAGCGTATTCTTTCGGACAGAGGGCATCTTTCCAACGACAATTCGGGTCGAATGATATCTAGTCTTCTTCACGATGAGATGAAAGCAGTTATTTTGGGACATTTGAGTCTTGAAAATAACCTTCCCGAACTTGCTTACGAAACGGTCAGACTTGAAATCGAAGCGGCGGACAACAAATATCACGGAGGCGATTTCCCCATTTTAGTTGCAAAAAGAGATTGCCCTATGGCGCCGATTGAAATATAATTGCAAGAAAAGCTTACAAAGGGAGACAACATGAAGAAGACTATTATTACCGTAGTCGGTAAAGACACCGTTGGTATCATTGCCAAGACCTGTACATATCTTGCCGACAACAACATTAATATTTTGGATATTTCCCAGACTATCGTTCAGGACTACTTCAACATGATGATGATTGTTGACATGAACAAGACCGACAAGAAATTCGGCACCATAGCTGATGAACTCGACGCACTCGGCAAGGAGATCGGCGTAATCATCAAGTGTCAGCAGGAAGACATCTTTAATTCCATGCACAGAATTTAAGCGAGGTTACCGTCAATGATTAATATATTCGAGGTCAAAGAGACCAACGAAATGATTGAAAAAGAAAACCTTGATGTGCGCACCATCACCATGGGTATCAGCCTTCTTGACTGTATCGATTCCGATGTGGATGCACTGTGCGACAAGGTTTATAAGAAGATTACCGACAAGGCTCGTAACCTTGTTAAAGTGGGAGAGGAAATCTCTCATGAATTCGGTATTCCGATAGTTAATAAGCGTATTTCCGTAACTCCCATATCACTCATCGGTGCCTCTGCATGTAAGAGCATAGATGACTATGTTAAGGTGGCCAAGACTCTTGACAAGGCAGCTACAGACGTGGGCGTTAACCTTCTCGGCGGATTCAGCGCTCTTGTTTCCAAGGGCATGACTCCTTCGGAAGAGCTTCTTATTCGTTCCATGCCCAAAGCACTCAAAGAAACCGGACGCGTATGTTCCTCCGTTAATGTAGGTTCCACCAAGACCGGCATCAACATGGACGCTGTACGCCTCATGGGTGAAATTATCAAAGAAACAGCCGAACTTACTAAGGACAATGACAGTGCCGGCTGTATGAAGCTTGTAGTATTCTGTAACGCTCCCGATGACAATCCTTTCATGGCCGGAGCATTTCACGGTGTTACCGAAGCCGATTGTATTATCAATGTCGGCGTAAGCGGCCCCGGTGTAGTTAAGAATGCTCTTGAATCAGTACGCGGAGCAGATTTTGAAACTCTTTGCGAAACTATCAAGAAGACAGCATTCAAGGTTACCAGAGTAGGTCAGCTTGTTGCAAGAGAAGCTTCCAAGGCTCTTAATGTACCTTTCGGAATTGTGGATCTTTCTTTGGCACCTACACCGGCAATCGGAGATTCGGTGGCAGATATCCTCTGCGAAATCGGTCTTGAACATGCAGGCGCTCCCGGTACTACGGCAGCACTTGCGCTTCTTAACGATCAGGTTAAGAAGGGTGGCGTAATGGCATCTTCTTATGTAGGCGGCCTCAGCGGTGCATTCATCCCCGTAAGTGAAGACCAGGGTATGATTAATGCAGTTCAGGCCGGCGCACTTACACTTGAGAAGCTTGAGGCAATGACATGTGTATGTTCCGTAGGTCTTGATATGATAGCCATTCCCGGCGATACCAAGGCTACCACAATTTCAGGTATCATCGCTGACGAGATGGCCATCGGTATGGTCAATCAGAAGACCACCGCGGTTCGTCTTATCCCCGCAGTAGGTAAGAAAGAAGGCGACGTGGTAGAATTCGGCGGACTCTTTGGATATGCACCGGTAATGCCCGTTAATTCATTCTCCTGTGATGCATTTGTAAATCGTAAGGGACGTATTCCCGCACCGATTCACAGCTTTAAGAACTAAATAAATACGTAAATTTTGAAAGCCTGCCGCGGCGTTATAACCGTGACAGGCTTTTTGCTATTTTTCTTTGACTATAATCAGTTGCTTGGAATACTCAGGCGTCTCGATGCCTTTGTTCTTGTCGTACAAGGTCGAAGCGAAGAGTTCTTCATCAAGCATTTCTTTGGTGGCTGCGTCGAGGTCATCGTAAACCGCAGGAACCTTTGAAATAATGGTAAGACCCGACGAATCGGAAATCTTGGTAAGAAGAGCGGAAGAAGCTTCTTTGAAACCAAGTAACCTTATGCCCGTAAGTTTAAACAACCTTTCTTTGTGGAAAACACTGCTTCCCTGGAGCCTTAACATTATATGAAGCAGTGACCTCGAAACTCTGGAATAAGTGTAATTCCTGGACTTTACTTCCTCGGTAAATGTGGTGAAATTCTTAAATGTGGGAAGCAGATTCTTGATTCTGTCGGCAAGATCGGGACTAAGCTCAAGAATACTGCTGTAATTATCCTGCTGCGTTATGAGTGAATAGAACAGCACCCCCGACACGGCATTGGGGCCGATGGGGCGCTCCATTATGGACAGGAAGTCATACGGCAGGAATTTCTTGGCAGAGGTTCCGCCGCCGGTTAAAATAGCCTTTCTCAGAGCTGTGGCGCTTAAAAATTCGGCATTTTCATCAAAAGCGGCATCTTCGTAAGACTGACCCTCACGCTTTAATGTATACGGCACGATATTACTGTGCAAACGGTTAATGGCCATAATGTATTCTAAAGCCAGTACATTGTTAGGCTGATTAAGGATAAACTCATATTCCGGAAAAAGAATGCATCTTGCCTTAGGATAGGTGTTTCCTTCTTTTAAAAGCCTTTGAATTGCAGGAGACTCAACAGAACCCTCGGTCATAAGTTTTTGCGCGCATTCTTTTAACAAGGTAATGTCGCCGCACTCGGAACCAAAGCACAGATAATCCACGCAATTAAGCTTATTTAAGATATACACGGCACCGAGAGAAAATAAATCAGCACTGCCGCAGGCATACGAAAGCGGCAAAAGAAAGACTGCGTCGGCACCGTTCTCAAGAGCATGACGAGCACGAATTTCTTTGGAATATATGGCAGGCTCTCCGCGCTGCACAAAATCACCGCTCATTAGACAGATGATATAATCGACACCGAGTTCTTCACGGATCTTTTCAAACTGATATTTGTGTCCGGTGTGAAATGGATTGTATTCACATATAACGGCAGCAATGCTCATTAATACTTACCTCCGAGTGGTTTGATAAAAGTTTAACACATTGTTTTGTATTTAACAATCATAGATTGTACTTAATTTAGTACATTCACAGGTATTGTGGAAGTGCTTACATTCGGCTATAATCCAATAATGAGAGAAGAGTGTATACAAGATACACATTACAGGTTTTTTATGTACAGATAAAAGATTGTTATAATATTGACAATCTTTCGACACATATTAACACTCATTTTTATCAGGAGGATATATATATGTCTTACATCGACGCAATTAAGAAAAAGGCAAAAATTGACAAGAAGACCATTGTGCTTCCCGAATCTAATGACAAGCGTGTGCTCATCGCTGCGGCACATATTATAGAGGAAGGCATTGCGGACATCATCATGGTAGGTGATGAAGAAAAGATTATGGATGGCGCAGGCTGGCTTGAAGTAGATCTTTCCGGTGTTAAGGTTGTCAATCCCAAGACTACAGAGAAATTTGACGAATACGCCAATCTTTTATACGAGACACGTAAGGCTAAGGGCATGACCGAGGAGAAGGCAAGAGAGATTCTTTTGACAGATTATCTTACCTTCGGTGTAATAATGGTTAAGGCCAATGATGCAGACGGTATGGTTGCAGGATGCTGCCACGCTACCGCAGATACATTAAGACCCGCACTTCAGATTCTTCATACGGCTCCCGGCGTTAAGCTTGTGTCCGGTTTCTTTATCCTTGATGTGCCGGATTGCAAGTATGGTGAGAACGGAACTTTCCTCTTTGCAGACTGCGGACTTAACCAGGATCCCAACGCAGAGGAACTTGCGGCTATCGCAGACACCAGTGCCAAGAGCTTTAAGACTTTGGTAGGTGCTAAGCCCATTATCGCAATGCTATCTCACTCCACCAAGGGCAGTGCCAAGCACGCACTCGTAGATAAGGTTGTTGAGGCTACCAACATTGCTCACGAGCAGTATCCTTCACTTTGCCTCGACGGCGAGCTTCAGCTTGATGCGGCTATCGTTCCTCAGGTAGCCAAGTCCAAAGCACCCGGTTCGGAAGTTGCAGGTCACGCCAATGTTCTTGTATTCCCTAACCTTGATGCAGGTAACATCGGCTACAAGCTAGTGCAGAGACTTGGTAAGGCAGAAGCTTACGGACCTATGCTTCAAGGTATTGCGAAGCCCGTTAACGATCTTTCCCGCGGATGCTCATGGGAAGATATTGTAGGTGTAGTTGCACTTACAGCCGTTCAGGCACAATTAAATTAAAAATCCTATTGACATTTCATCCCGACATAGATATAATCTCTTGAGTGTGGATAGGAGTGAGAGTATGTTAATTAACCTAACTGAGTACTTTGAAGTTCAGGGTAAACATGCTGAAATCGAAGTTCCTTATGAAGCGAAGACTTTTAATGACGGATTTAAAGATTACGACATTAAATCTCGCGAGAACTTAAAGCTTTCGATAGACAATATCGGAGACGGTAAGCTCGAGATTAAGGGTAATATGAACGTAGTACTGGCCGGTGAGTGCAGTCGATGCCTCGAGCCTGTAGATGTTCCGGTTTCTTTATCCTTTGAAATTTCCGTAGTGAAGCCTGACGGTTATCATGAAATTGATGAAGATGAGCAGTATTTCATGAACGGTTACGAATTGGATGCCGAAACTCTTATCGACAATGAAATGATTATGAGCCTGCCTATGAAGGTTTTGTGTAAGGAGACATGCAAGGGATTGTGTCCCGTCTGCGGCAAGAACCGAAATTTAGGTGAGTGCGGATGTGATACTTTTATCCCGGACCCCCGCATGGCAGCAATAAGTGATATTTTTAACGCGATTAAGGAGGTGTAAAGATGTCTATTTGTCCCAAGAATAAATCTTCCAAAGGCAGAAGAGATAAGAGAAGAGCAAACTGGAAGATGAGCGCACCCACATTAGTAAAGTGCTCCAAGTGCGGCGCCCTTATGATGCCCCACAGAGTTTGCAAGGCTTGCGGTTCCTACAATAAGAAAGAAATCGTAACTGCTGACTAATATTTGTTAAGCCTTTTAAAGGATTCCACCGTACAGGGGAGTCCTTTTTTTCTTGCAATTCTTACGATACTTAGGTATAGTAAAAGAAGTGATTTTTCTGTAATAAGTTTATCTCAGAGGTATTTCTTATGGCTGAATTAATTAAAGTCTGTGTCGATGCCATGGGCGGTGACAATGCGCCGGGCGAAATAGTTAAAGGCGCTATAGAAGCTGTCAATGAATGCGATAAGATAAAGGTTTTTCTGGTAGGCCGCGAAGCCGCCGTTAAGCCTGAACTTTCCAAATATTCTTTTGACTCCGAGCGTGTTGAGGTTATTAATACCGAGGAAGTAATCGATCCCAACGAGCCTCCGGTTCTTGCCATCAGGAAGAAGAAAGATTCTTCCATCGTTAAGGGTCTTGAATTGGCCAGAGACGGTTCGGTGGATGCTTTTGTTTCAGCCGGCAGTACAGGTGCTGTTCTTGTGGGCGGGCAGGTAATTGTGGGCCGCATTAAAGGTGTTGAGAGACCTCCGCTTGCGCCCCTCATTCCCACTACGGAAGGTATGTCACTCTTAATTGACTGCGGTGCCAACGTTGACGCAAGACCCAGCCATCTCGTTCAGTTTGCCAAGATGGGGTCGGTTTACATGGAGAACGTTGTGGGTGTTAAGAACCCCAGAGTTGCCATCGTTAACATCGGAGCCGAGGAAGAAAAGGGCAATGCTCTGGTCAAAGAAACCTATCCTTTGCTTAAGAACTCACCCGACATTAATTTTGTGGGCAGTATCGAAGCCCGCGACATTCCCAAAGGCGATGCCGATGTTATAGTCTGCGAGGCATTTACCGGCAATGTTATTCTTAAGATGTATGAAGGCGTTGCAGATGCCCTTATAAGCGTTATCAAGAAGAGCCTTTTAAACAGTCTCAAGACCAAAATCGGCGCTTTGCTCATTAAGAAGGACCTTAAGAAAACACTCAAGGGCTTTTCCCTTGAGGATTACGGCGGAGCACCCCTCCTCGGACTTAATGGTCTCGTTATTAAGACCCACGGCAGTTCCAAGGCCGTTGAGATTAAGAATTCCGTTTTACAGGCGGTTGTTTTCAAAGAACAGAAGATAAACGAGAAATTCATTCAGAAATTAAAATCCGCCGATTAACTTAGGAGTTATTTTTTATGGAAGAAGAGATATTGAAGCAGATTATTGCCGAGGTCATGAAAGTGGATCCAAGAGAGATAGAAATGGACACCACACTTATAGAGGACCTCGGAGCCGATTCTTTGGATATTATGAGAATCATCATTAACATAGAAGAACGTTTCAGTTTAAAACTCCCCGAAGGTTCCGTCAACAGACTTTTCACCCCCGGGGATGCAATCGAGATGATTAAGAAAGTGAAGAAAGCGTGAGCTTTCTTTACTTTTGCGGAGGGTTTAATGAACTCTAATGAAGTTATAACAGGTATTGAGGAGAAACTTGGGTATTCTTTTTCCGACAAAGAACTTCTTTTGGAAGCCCTTACCCACAGCTCCTATACCAATGAAATGCGTATTAACAAAAGAAACCATTACGAGCGTCTTGAGTTTTTGGGCGATGCGGTGCTTGAGCTTTTATCAAGCGAGTTTCTTTATGAAAAATTTCCCGACGTACCCGAAGGCGGACTTTCCAAAAAGCGTGCGGCTATGGTATGCGAACAATCCCTTGCAATATGCGCAAGAAGCATGAATCTTGGCGACTACCTTTTCTTTGGCAAAGGCGAAGAAGCGGCAGGCGGCCGTAACAGGGATTCTATCCTTGCGGATGTTACAGAGGCGGTTCTTGGCGCCATTTATCTTGACGGCGGACTTGAGAAAGCCAGAGACTACGTTAACAGGCATGTTCTTTTTGAGTTAAAAGAAGACGAGCTTTTCGTAGACAGCAAGACCATTCTTCAGGAGAAGGTTCAGCACATCAGCGAAGGCGCTTCCCTTGAATATACCGTGACCAAAGAAGAAGGACCGGAGCACGCCAAAACCTTTACTGTAGAGGTAAGACTTGACGGACAGGTTTTAGCAATCGGAGAAGGTCATACCAAAAAATCCGCCCAGCAGGAAGCTGCCAAAGCGGCCATTAAAAAATTAGAAAATACCGATAGTGAGACACTGTAAAAATGTATTTAAAAAGTATCGAAGTACATGGATTTAAATCCTTTGCCAATAAAATACTGTTTAATTTCGAAGAGGGTATTACGGGTATCGTAGGCCCCAACGGTTCCGGTAAGAGTAACGTTGCCGATGCAGTCCGCTGGGTTCTCGGAGAACAGCGTATCAAGCAGCTTCGAGGCGCTTCCATGCAGGACGTCATTTTCTCCGGTACCGAGCTCAGAAAACCCATGAGCTATGCCTATGTTGCCATCACTCTCGACAATTCCGACCATCAGCTCGGAATCGATTATGATGAAGTTACCGTAGCAAGACGCATATACAGATCCGGTGAAAGCGAATACCTTATTAACGGTACTGTATGTCGTCTTAAGGACGTCAATGAACTTTTCTACGATACCGGTATCGGTAAAGAAGGCTACTCCATTATCGGACAGGGTCAGATAGACAAGATTCTGTCAGGCAAGCCCGAAGACCGTCGTGAGCTTTTTGATGAAGCCGCAGGTATTGTCAAATTCAAGCATCGTAAAGAAACCGCTTCCAAAAAACTTGAATCCGAAGAAGCCAACCTCGTTCGTGTAAAAGACATTCTTTCCGAACTCGAGAAACAGGTTGGCCCCCTTGAGAAACAGGCTGAAGTTGCCAAGATTTACTTAAAGAAAAAAGAAGAGTTAAAATCCCTCGACGTCAATGTTTTCCTGCTTGAGAACAATCGCTTAAAGGAGCAGCTTGATTCCGTAGCTGAGAAGACTCAGATTGCAACGGACGAATACGACGACACCAGTGCCAAATTCGAGAACACCAAGACCGAATACGAGCAGATTGACAGTGAAATCGACATCCTCAATGAAAAAATTGACACCGCCAGAGCAGACCTTTCCAATACCAACGTATTAAGAGAGAAACTCGAAGGCGAAATCCTTGTTCTTCGCGAACAGATTAAATCCTTTAAATTAAACGAGGAGAACCTTCGCGAACGTCTTGTGTCCGTTAACCGTGACAAAGAAAGTCGCGAGAAGAACCGGGAAGAAGTTTTAAAAGAGAAAAAACAAAACGACGAACAGATGGCTTCCCTCACCGAAAGCAAAAACGAGGCGCAGGGCCTTCTTTCGGCTGTTCAGACCAAAATTGAAGAATTAAACAACAAAATAGAAGACGGCAAGAACACCATCATCGGAGAACTTAACCACAGAGCAGGCATTAAGGCTGAAATCGGTCGTTACGACACCATGAAGGAGCAGATTAACATCCGCAAGGCCGAGTTAAATTCCAAGCTCCTTGCCGTCAAATCCGACGAAGTCAAGCAGGACGAGGACATAAAGCGCTTCTTAAAAGAACAGGAAGACATCGATGCCGAAATCGCCAAGATGGACAAAAACCTCAAGGAAGGTGAAAAAACCGTCGAAGGCATCAGAGCAACCCTCGCCGACAAAGATAAAGATTTGCGCGAACTCCAGACCCTTTCGACTCAGGATAAATCCAAACTGGAGGCCCTCGTTAACTTAACCGAGCGCTACGAAGGCTATGGCGGAAGCGTCAAGAAAGTCATGGAGCAGAAGGATACCAACAAAGGTATCATCGGTGTCGTTGCAGACATCATCAAAGTAGAAGAAAAATACGAAACGGCCATCGAAACGGCTCTCGGCGGCAACATCCAGAACATTGTTACCGACGATGAAAATACCGTCAAGAAGATGATTAACTTCCTCAAGAAGAATCGTTTCGGCCGCGCCACATTTTTGCCCCTCACCAGTATCGTTAACCCTCAGGAATTCAAGACTCCCGAAGTGTTAAAAGAAACCGGTGTTATCGGCATGGCCGATGAACTTGTATCCACCGACAAAAAATACGTAAACGTTGCCAAAGCCATGCTCGGCCGCATCGTAGTGGTGGACAATGTAGACAATGCCATTGCAATTTCCCGTAAATTCGACCACGGCATCAGAATGGTTACACTTGAAGGCGAATTATTCGTTCCCGGCGGTGCCATTTCCGGCGGTGCTTTCAAAAACGCCTCCAACCTCTTAGGCCGCAGACGTGAGATAGAAGAACTTGAAGGCAAGATTAAGGAATATGCTTCCAAAATCGCTGCCACTGAGAAAGAAATCGAAGAGCTTAAGTCCAAACGCAACAAGCTTCGTATGGACAACGAAGAACTCAAGGTTCTGATTCAGAAGAAATATATTGAGCAGAACACCGCAGCCCTCAACGTTGAAAATGCCAAAGAAAAGAAGCAGGAAGCAATCTTAGGTTCCGTAAACCTTCGCAACGAAGGCGTTGAAATCGAGCAGCAGCTTAAAGATATCGAGGCATCCAAAGAAGAGATTATCAAGTCCCTTTCCGACTCCGAAGCTTTGGAGAAAGAACTTACCAAGAAGATTGCGGAAGATTCTTCCGAACTTGACTTGACCCGTGAACGTGAAAGCGAGTACTCAACCGAACTTTCCAGATGGGACCTTGAAGTCAACAAAATGCTTCAGAAGCAGGATTTCGTCAACCAGAACCTCCATCGTATCGAAGACGAAATCAGCCGCTTTGCCATTGATGCAAAAGAACTGGAAGAGAAGATTTCAAAGGGTGCTGAAGAGATTACCCTCAAAGAAGCCAATATTTCCGAAATTGAGAAGACCATCGTCGAAAGCCATTCTTCTCAGGACAAAAAGCAGACGGAACTTTCCGAAGACATTGCCAGAAGAGACAGCCTTCAGGAGAAACAGAAATCCTTCTTTAAGACCAGAGAAGAAATTTCCGACCGATTATCCGTTCTGGACAAAGAACTCTACAGACTGGGCGCTCAGAAAGAAAAACTTGAGTCCGCTGTTGAAGCCCAGATTTCATACATGTGGGAAGAGTACGAAATTACCCTTTCCGATGCAAGCTCTCTGCGTGACGAGAATATGACCGACCTTTCCGGCATGAAGAAGCAGATTAACTCCGTCAAGGATCAGATTAAAAAACTCGGCGACGTTAACGTTAACGCCATCGAAGACTACAAGAACTTAATGGAGCGCTACACCTTCTTAAAGACCCAGCACGATGACCTTGTGGAAGCCAAAGCAACCCTTGAAGGCATCATCGCCGAGCTTGACGAGGCCATGCGCAAACAGTTTGCAGAAAGCTTTAAGGATATCAATTCCGAGTTTGACAAGGTATTCAAAGAACTCTTCGGAGGCGGTAAAGGTACCCTTGAACTTATTGAGGACGAAGACATTCTCGAGGCAGGCATACGTATTATCGCTCAGCCCCCGGGCAAGAAACTTCAGAACATGATGCAGCTTTCCGGTGGTGAGAAGGCTCTTACGGCCATTGCACTTTTGTTTGCCATTCAGAACCTTAAGCCTTCACCTTTCTGTCTTCTTGACGAAATTGAAGCGGCTCTTGACGAAAGCAACGTTGACCGCTTTGCGAAATACCTTCACAAGCTTACGAGACACACCCAGTTCATCGTTATTACCCACAGACGAGGTACCATGCAGAAGGCAGACCGTCTCTACGGTATTACCATGCAGGAGAAGGGCGTATCGGCTCTTGTAAGCGTAAATCTTATCGACAAGGATTTGGATGATTAATGGCTGAAGAGAAAAAGGAAAAAACAGGTTTTTTTGCCAGATTGAAATCAGGCCTCTCAAAGACAAGAAACGGCTTTGTAAACGGCATGGATTCGATTTTTAAGGGCTTTAAATCCATAGACGAAGAATTTTACGAAGAACTCGAAGAAATGCTCATTATGGGCGACGTAGGCGTTAATACCACTAACGTTTTAATCGAGAAGTTAAAAGAATCCGTTAAAAAGAATCATGTTCACGAGCCTTCCGAGTGCCGCGAACTTTTGATAGAGTCCATTAAGGAGATTATGGCTCCGCCGGAAGATGCTTATTCTTTTGCGGATGAGAAGACCGTAATAATGGTGGTAGGCGTTAACGGAGTGGGCAAGACCACTACGGTAGGTAAACTTGCCAGCCGCATGAAAGAGTCGGGCAAAAAGGTCCTCGTAGCCGCAGCCGACACCTTCAGAGCCGCTGCCAATGAACAGCTTACCAGATGGGCCGAAAGAGCCGGTGTTGACATAGTATCGTCCAAAGAAGGCACCGACCCCGCCAGTGTAGTCTATGACGCAGTTACGGCTGCCAAAGCTCGCAATGTTGACGTTTTGTTATGCGATACCGCTGGACGTCTTCACAATAAAAAGAACTTAATGGATGAGCTTGCCAAGATTAACAGAATCGTGGACAGAGAGTATCCAGGTGCCAAACGCGAGACCTGGGTAGTTCTTGATGCCACCACCGGTCAGAACGCTGTACATCAGGCAAGAGAATTTAATGAAGCAGCGCATTTAAACGGAATTGTTCTTACCAAAATGGACGGCACCGCCAAAGGCGGCATTGCCATAGCCATTTCAAGCGAACTTAATATTCCGGTTAAATATATAGGAGTTGGAGAGGGAATAGACGACTTACAGAGATTTGACTGTGACGAATTCGTTACAGCCTTATTCGACGTAAGCGATTCCAAGGAGGATTAAAAGAGAATGGAAGAGCTGACACTTAAAAACTTCGAGGCGGCTTCTGAAAAGGTCAAAGAAGTCACACTCGATACCAAGCTTGTCTACAGCGACTACTTCAGTGCCAAAACAGGCAACAAGGTTTACCTTAAGCCCGAAAATATGCAGTTTACCGGAGCTTACAAGGTAAGAGGCGCTTACTACAAGATGAGCACCCTTTCCGACGAAGAAAGACAAAAAGGCATTATCACCGCATCTGCGGGCAACCACGCTCAGGGTGTTGCTTACGCGGCTAAATGCTACGGCGTTAAAGCGGTTATCGTTATGCCCACCACCACACCCCTCATTAAGGTTAATCGTACAAAGAGTTACGGTGCGGAAGTGGTTCTTTTCGGAGACGTTTATGACGAGGCCTGCAAAAAAGCCTATGAACTTGCGGAAGAAAAGGGTTATACCTTTATTCATCCTTTTGACGATTTCGGCGTAGCAACCGGACAGGGCTCCATTGCAATGGAAATTGTCAAGGAACTTCCTCTTGTTGACTATATTCTGGTACCCATCGGAGGAGGCGGACTTGCAACAGGCGTATCCACCCTTGCCAAGATGCTTAATCCCAAGATTAAAGTAATCGGTGTTGAACCCGAAGGCGCAGCCTGCTTAAAGGCTTCTTTGGAACAGGGTAAAGTCGTTACCCTTGATAAGGTCAATACCATTGCCGACGGTACCGCAGTTAAGACACCCGGCTCCAAGTTGTTCCCTTATCTTCAGAAGAACCTTGACGATGTAATTACCGTTCCCGATGAGGACCTTGTAGTTGCCTTCCTTGACATGGTTGAGAACCACAAGATGGTAGTGGAGAACTCGGGCCTTTTGTCCGTAGCGGCATTAAGACAGCTTGATGTTAAGGACAAAAAGGTGGTATGTATTCTTTCCGGCGGTAACATGGACGTTATTACCATGTCCTCCGTTGTATCACAGGGACTTATTTTAAGAGACAGAATATTTACCGTTTCTGTTTTGCTTCCCGACAAGCCCGGTCAGTTATCAAAGGTTGCGGATGTAATCGCAAGACAGAACGGTAACGTAATCAAACTTGAACACAACCAGTTTGTTTCCATCAACAGAAATGCGGCGGTTGAACTTCGTATCACTCTGGAAGCTTTCGGAACCGAGCACAAAGAAGCCATTATCAAGAAACTTGAGGAAGAAGGCTACAAGCCCAGAGTCGTACGTACCAACATCTAATCGGAGATTATGTACAAGAAACAGGGTTATTTAACAAGGGAATTCAAAATATTCCATATTAAAGACAAAACCGATAAAACCTTTGATTTTCACTATCATGATTTTTACAAAATAATAGTGTTTATTAAGGGCGACGTCGTATACAGTATCGAAGGGAAGAATTATGAGCTTCGCCCCATGGACATTGTTCTTGTGGGCAAAAATGAAATACACAAGCCCATTATCAATCCCGAAGTCGAGTATGAAAGGATTGTGCTTTATTTGTCACAGTCCTTTTTGATTAAAGAACCTGTGCTTCTTGAGGCGTTTAATGCGGAAAAAGCATCCCATACCAACGTAATGCGTGTGTCGGATCTTGATTTTTCAAGACTAAAGGATGAGCTGGAAGCATCTTTTAAACATATGAACGCGGGTGAATTTGCCGGCGAATTAAAGGGTAAGACCGGTCTTTATAAGGCTCTTTTGATACTTAACGAATCTGTTCACAACAACGGTCTTCTTTTTGAGGGACGGGTATCCTACGATAAGAGAATCCTCGAAGTATGCGACTACATTAACTCACATATCAAAGAAGACCTTTCTGTCGAAGCCTTATGCAGCAAGTTTTACATCAGCAAGTACTACTTTATGCATAAGTTCAAAGAATATACGGGCGTAACCGTTCACAGTTATATTCTTGAAAAAAGAATTCTTTATGTAAGCAAGCTGGTGGACGGCGGTTCCAAGGTTACGGCTGCCTGCACGGAAGCGGGCTTTAAGGATTATTCCACCTATTTAAGGGCCAGAAAGCGCCTTGCATCCCGTCTTGTAAATGCTTTGGAGGCTGACAGAAACGAAGAATAGGGCTTTTTATTTTCTTTTTTCAAAAAGTTTATAAAGTGTAAAGTAAAAACACTTGACAACACCTTTTTTCTTTGTTAGTATATGCAAGATGCGTAAAGAGGTGTTCTATGGAAAAACTTATTGAACGCGGTTTGCTCTATGACTTTTACGGCGAACTTCTTACCAAACATCAGCAGGATATTTATTCGGAAATCGTATTTAACGATTTGTCCCTCGGTGAAGTTTCCGAAGCTGAAGGCATATCCAGACAAGGCATTTTCGACCTTGTAAAAAGATGTGACAAGCTTCTGGAGGGCTATGAAGCGAAGCTTAAGCTTATAGAGAAGTTCAACCTCATTAAAACGCAGGTAAGTGAACTGAACGCTTATATCGATTCGGAAGAAGGGCTTGACCCTCAGTTCAAAGACAAGCTCTTAACCGGACTTAATAATATTGTTAAGGAACTGTAACACATGGCTTTTGAAAGCTTAACGGAAAAACTTCAAAACGTATTTAAGTCTTTAAGAGGTAAAGGCCGACTTTCCGAAGAGGATGTAAAGGTTGCCCTTAAGGATGTTAAGATGGCGCTTCTTGAAGCGGACGTTAACTTTAAGGTTGTTAAGCAGTTCATTAACAGCGTAACCGAAAGAGCCGTTGGTCAGGACGTTCTCGACGGCATCAATCCCGGTCAGATGGTCATTAAGATAGTCAATGAAGAAATGACCGCCCTCATGGGAGATGAAGTTACCGAACTTTCCTTCAGACCCGGCAAAGAATTGACGATTTTCATGCTTTGCGGTCTTCAGGGTGCAGGTAAGACCACAGCGGCAGCCAAGATTGCATCAAGGCTTAAGCTTAAGAGCAAGAAGACCTTGCTGGTAGCCTGCGATATTTACAGACCCGCAGCTATCGAACAGTTGAAGCGTAACGGTGAAAAGGTCGAGACCGAAGTTTTCTCCATGGGGACGGACGTTAAGCCCTCCGTTATAGCCCGTAACGCAGTTGATTACGCTGTTAAGAATAATTTCAACGTAGTTATCCTCGATACGGCCGGACGTCTTCACATCGACGAAGACATGATGGACGAACTCGTAGATATAAAGAACACGGTTGATGTGCACGAGACACTTCTTGTTGTTGATGCCATGACCGGTCAGGATGCGGTTAACGTGGCATCCGAATTCAATGAAAAAATCGGTCTCGACGGAGTTATTCTTTCGAAGGCCGACGGCGATACCAGAGGCGGTGCGGCCCTTTCGGTTAAGGCTGTAACGGGCAAACCCATTTTGTTTGTATCAAACGGTGAGAAACTCGATCAGATCGAGCCCTTCTATCCCGACAGAATGGCCAATCGTATCCTTGGTATGGGCGATGTTCTTTCTCTCATAGAGAAGGCCGAACAGGCTGCTCTTGACAGAGACGAAGAGAAAGACAAAAAAATGGTTTCGCGCCTTAAGAAAGGCAAGTTTGACTTTAACGACTACCTTGAAAGTCTTTCGGCAATGCGCAAGATGGGCGGTTTATCCTCCATCATGTCCATGATGCCGGGTATGGGCGGCAAGATGCCCGACCTTGACACAGACGAGTCGGCACTTAAGCTTAAACGTACGGAAGCAATCGTGCTCAGCATGACGCCCGAAGAGCGTGAGAACCCCAAACTCATGAATCCGAGACGTAAGTTCAGAATTGCCAAAGGTGCGGGCCTTGATATCGCAGAGGTCAACCGCTTCATTAAGCAGTTTGAACAGTCCCAGAAGATGATGAAACAGCTCCCCTCAATGATGGGCAAATTTGGTGGCAAAAGAGGGAAATTCCCTTTTTAATAAATTATCTATTTTTTATATTTTAGCCGGAGGTGAATAAAATGGCAGTTAAGATCAGATTAAGAAGAATGGGTCAGAAGAAAGCTCCTTTCTATAGAATTATCGTAGCAGATTCAAGATCCCCCAGAGACGGTAGATTCATCGCTGAGATCGGTACTTACGATC
>JAEEGJ010012445.1_pt1 | contig 21061 bp, 16 predicted proteins | sample 8958761 | NCBI WGS metagenome assembly JAEEGJ01 (sample SAMN16246546, study PRJNA631951) | gut metagenome | biome: gut microbiome; feature: rumen; material: RS-attached | host: Bos | place: Iran: Karaj | collected 2018-10
ATCAGTGAAACCGCAGATTTTTTTGGAACGACACCAAAGGCTCTTAGAATATATGAACAAAAAGGAATTATCGTTCCCTGCAAAATAGATCCAGAATCGGGTTACCGCTATTATTCTGCCGATCAGGTAAAAAAACTGAACTTGCTTATTGAACTACAGGCGCTTGGTTTTTCACTGAAAGAAATCAAAAAAATTATGGACGGAGGATTAAAATCCCAGCAATTTTTAGACGCACTTAATTCAAAGAAAATCCAATGGGAACAGGAAAAAGCCAAAATCCAAAGAAAGATAGAAGCAATAGAACAAATAGAAATTAAGCTGAAGGAAAAACTAAATGCAAAAAAAGACGCGGACAGCACGATCACGGCGGGCACGGCAGAAATTTCTGGGATGACAGAAGACGAGCGCGCCTGGTTTTTGCTGAACGCCGTATGCATAGAAGAGTTAAAGGTATCAAAGCTTTTTAGCGAGGCAATCTGGTTGTAATGACAGGAATCATTTGAACTTTTCCAATGCGCTGTTCATATTGTCATCATCTTTTTTTTCTAAAATGGTAGTCATGATAATGCTGCATGAAAAACTTAAAACAAATGCAATGGCAGTCAAAAGCCACGGTAGTTTTGAATCAGATGAAAACCACCCGCAGACTAAAATCATAATCACCAGAAGAACAAAACAAAGAACAAATAAAATAATTTGGCGCAACACACGCGGTAGTTTTTTAATCATGTAATTTGAGTACATAAAGTTTTTCAATAATGCAATCAGGAAAGAAAGAATAAAAAACTGAAAAACTGATTTTACCGGAATTGCAAAGTTTCCGCTTTCAAACAAAGAAGAAACGCCTGCTGCTTCTTCCCCGATGAAAAAAGTAAGAATTGCAAAAATAGCAGTCAGTATTCCAAAAGTTATTAAAGTTTCATCTATGATTTTCTTAATCGTTTTCATTTTCATACTCCAAGTTTTTTTCTGAGTTCATCTGCATACATACGCGAGGCGATAATCTGATATCCGTTTTCCATTGTGATTTTGATTTTCCTGTCTACTTCAGATTTTAGTGATTTAATTTTCCTTAGTGAGCAGATTGTATTTTTGCTCACGCGGATAAAATCATACTGCGCCAATGCTGCTTCCAGTTCATATAGCTTCATATCTGAATCAAAAACATCCTTATCGGTATAGATAAAGGTTTTTCGTTCCAGCGCTTCTATATAAAAAACATCAGCCAAATCAATCAGACAGACGGAGTCGCCTTTATTCGCGGTAATCTGCTTATCAAGAATCCTTATTGCAGCAAGGAGCTTCTCTACTTGCGGTGTAAGTTCTTTACAGGTCACAAGCAAAGAAGTTTCCTTTGCCGTTGGTTCAACATTAATCGTTATCTTCATTACTTAAAGTAAACTGTGAAATCCCCAGACAGGTCAAGCCGATACCGAGCATGACAAAAGCACTTGATGGTTCGACTTTGTTGATAATGCTCATAACTGTAACTGCAACTCCCATCGCAAGTCCCACAGCCTTGAATATAAGATTGATAAGGGCCTTAATTTTCATTTTCATATGATACCTCCTAAACTCCGCGTCAGCGGTTGCACTTTCCGCGGGTTATGTTTGATGTCCTAAATATAAATCGCCCTTGCTGCAAAGGAAACACGTAAATACATAAGTTGCCCGGATCAGAACATGAGTTTCCATAAAAAGGAGCGGACTTGACAAGTAACCGAGTGGTAACTAAAATACGGTTACCGTTCGATTACTTCGTTTTAAGAGAGGCGTTTTGATGAAATCGAAAAGAAAGAAAAAGACTTTGATGATAGCATTTTGTATATTGGGCATTGTTGTTGTAGCACTTGCGATAGATTTTTTTGTAATCAGGAAAACAGCTCTGGACAGATTTGCAGTCTATGAGGCGAAAGCAAAGACCATAAACAGTTCCTATGGGAAAATCAGTTATATAGATGAGGGTATGGGAGAGCCATTCCTCGTTTTTCATGGAATTACCGGAGGGTATGACCAAGGCTTTGATGTACTCGGAGGACGCACGGCAGATTACAGAGTCATTGCGCCATCTAGGTTCGGATACCCTGGAAGCGACATGCCGGGAAATGCTACGGTAGATATGCAAGCGGATGCCTTCATCGAATTACTTGATGAACTTGGTATAGAAAGAGCTTTTGTCACAGCTACAAGTGCAGGTGGAACCATTGCCCAAGGATTTGCGTTAATGCACCCAGAAAGATGCAAAGGATTAATTCTGTACTGCTCTGGTTACCCTGCGATAGAGAAACCAACCGAGCCAGCTTCAGGGCTTGCGGGGCCTCCTGCCGCATTTTGCAATGACTTTGCCATGTGGCTTATCAGCCCTTTATTCAAACCAATCATGGGAATGGACAGGGATGTAATTAAACAAATTATGCCGATGAAAGAGCGTAAGAAAGGCATAGTATTTGACGGTGATGTGGTGAATAAAGATCACACTAATCACTATGAGAATTACGATTTAAGAAACATTAAAGTACCTGTTCTCATTATCCATTCTGAAGATGATAAACTTGCTAATCCGGAAAAAGCAAAGTATTGGAGCAATGAAATTCCCAACTGTACTTCTGTTTTCTTTTCAGGCGGCGGCCACCTGATGACAGGCAACAGTGAAGAGATTAATCATGTACTTGACGAGTTTGTAGAGAAGAACAAATGAACACGAAAGAATTAATTCTTCAAGAAGCACTCAAACAGTTTTCGCAAAAGGGATTTGACGGAACATCCATGAGTGACATTGCCGGTCCACTTGGCATATCGAAAGCCGCACTGTATAAGCACTTTGAAAGCAAACAGCAGATTTTTGACGAAATCATAGCACAGTCGGAAGTAAAGTATAAGGACTTCTTTGAGAAACTGTCGGTTCACTTTCCAAAGTCCGACGAAACAGAAGTTAACACAGTGGATGTAGATGTTTACAGCGACATCTCATCAGAAGGATTGTGCAAAAAGGTTTTAACATTCGTCCGCTTTTCAATGAGAGACGAATATTCAAGGCAAGTACGCCGTATGCTGACCATCTCACAATTCCAGAGTAGGGAATTGGGTAAAATGTATACTAGACGCTATGTAGAAGCTATGCTTGGGTATGACGAAAAGCTCTTTGAACAGCTTATCAAAGCCAGAGTAATGAAGAAAGGTCATCCGAAAGTCCTTGCCACGATGTTTTATGCCCCTGTTATCATGTATATGGGGATTTGGGACAGAGAACCGGAGCGGGCAAAAGAGTGCGAAACAGCAATAAAAAATCATGTTGAACAATTCTTTATGATGACGAGTAGGCGGGAGAATTAAATTGATGAACAAGCTTGTACAAGAAGCAAATGAATTATTAAAAAACGGTGGATTCGATTACGCATTTTGTGGAGGTCAGGCGCTCGATATGTTTTTGCTTTATAAGTCTACAGACACAGACCGCGAAGGTTATCAGCAGGACTTTGACCTAGCCTATAAAGCAATGAACGATTCCCAGAAACACTGGCTACAAAATGCCTTGCGCCGAGAATATCCAGACGGGCATAAGTGGATGGAAAGCCTTTCCTGTAAAAAGCTTGAACTGGATGGTATAGAACCAATTGAAAAAAACGCCAAAATAATTGCAGAGGCATGGAAACGTCTGATATAATATTAGCGTATTTTTCGCGGAGGGTGCCGGAATGCATAAGAAAAGCGCATTCATTTTAGTTTTCATCAGTTATCTACTGCTTACAGGACTTTACCATATAATACTACATTCTAATCTTGCAGACGAAAAAGAGCGTTACTTTTTTATTGCAAGAAATCAGGCTGACCACATCGCGACGACAATCGATTGTGTAATGTCGCGTACAAATACACTCAAAACTATGATAAAGGAAAATAATGGTGATACATCCTGGTTTGATGTTGTTGCCGAAGATATCTATACAACCGTCATAGAAGAAACCGGTATCTCTCTTAAGAACTTTGCGATCGCGCCGGATGGGGTTGTATCTAATGTATATCCGCTTAAGGGAAATGAACAACTTGTTGGCTTTGATTTTCTTGATTTAAGCCGCCAGGGTAATCTTGAAGCAAAAGAAGCGTATGAGAAAGGCAAAACCATAATAACAAACCCCTTTGCACTGGTTCAGGGTGGTGTTGGTATGGGTGGAAGAGCTCCTGTAATCATTAAAAATGAAAACGGCAGCTTCCTATGGGGACTTGTAACCGTTACAATTGATTTTGATAATCTGATTGAAGTAATCAGACTGAATAACCTGAATCGTATGGGAGTGAATTATTCCCTTTCATACATCGATTCCGACGGCAATGCACAATTAATGTCAGGTGCCAGCAATCTGGGTAAGGATACAGTGAAAACTCAGTTTAATGTCCGAAATCTGACATGGGAACTTGAAGTAAAACCAACTAAGGGCTGGCTTTCTGTATGGGATGTTCTTCTACCATTAGTTATTATTATAACACTTTCTTGTCTTATCGGACTTATAGCATATATGGTGATCCGGCTTCGTGAGACTAATGCTTCTTTACGGCTTTTATCTACTACAGATGCATTGACCGGATGTTATAACCGCAGAGCATATGAAGATAAAATGAAGGAGCTTTCCTTAAAAGAAATAGATGACGATTTTGTTTACGTTTCTGCAGATCTGAATGGCTTGAAACAGACAAATGATACTTTCGGTCATGTTGCCGGAGATGAGCTTATTTGTGGTGCGACAGAATGTTTACAGAATGCCTTTGGTCAGTACGGAAGTTTATACCGCACCGGCGGCGATGAATTTACAGCCTTGATATGTGCAAATGAAGAGACGCTTGCCGAAATCTTTAAAAAACTTTATTCGGACATGGACAACTGGCGAGGTAAAATCGTTGATAATATATCTATCTCCATCGGATATACTTCGCACCGTGAATCTCCGGATATGACAATCGAGGCACTTAGTAAAGCCGCTGACAAAAAGATGTACGACGCAAAACGTGATTATTATAAAGAACATGATAGAAGAAAAATGGAACTTTGAGTGACTGTAGACTCAAAAAACATTTACACTCTCAAGGAGGTTCATCATGTCGATTGTCGCAGCGTTTATGGTTCCGCACCCGCCGATGATTGTACCAGAAATCGGACGCGGAAGTGAACAACAAGTAGAAAAGACGATTAAGGCTTATGAAAAGGTCGCGGAAGAAATTGCAGCCCTTAAGCCAGAGACGATAATTATCTCCAGTCCGCACAGCGTAATGTATTCAAATTATTTTCATGTTTCGCCGGGGGCAAGGGCAAAAGGCTCGTTTGCGGAATTTGGCGCGCCACAAGTTAAATTCGACATAGAGTATGATGAAGAGCTTGTGAACCGGATTGATGCCAAAGCTGGAACTGCGCACTTTCCCGTAGGCACGCTCGGCGAAAAGAACCCTTCCCTTGACCACGGAACTATGGTTCCGCTCTGGTTTATCCTTAAGAAATACAAGGATTTTAAGCTTGTACGTACAGGACTTTCCGGCTTTGACCTTTTGAAGCATTATGAATACGGAATGATGATTAAGGATGCCGTTGAAGCTCTTGGGCGGCGGGTCGTTTATGTTGCAAGCGGCGATTTGTCGCATAAACTACAGGATTACGGACCGTATGGCTTTGCAGAAGAAGGCCCTGTTTACGATTCTCGTATAATGGATGTGTGCTCCGGCGGGCGCTTTGGCGAGCTTTTTGACTTTGACGAGAACTTTTGCGACAAGGCTGCGGAATGCGGGCACAGATCTTTTGTCATCATGGCAGGCGCGCTCGACGGCCGCGCGGTAGAAGCAACCCAGTATTCTCACGAAGATGTTACCGGTGTTGGGTACGGAATCTGTTCTTTTATACCAAAGGGCGATGATGCGGGGAGGCACTTTCTGGCGGCACGGCTCAATCGTATAGAAGATGAGCTTGAACAAAAACGCCAGAAATCCGACGCGTATGTAAAGCTCGCGCGGACTTCCGCGGAGTTTTTCGTGAAAAACGGGGAAGTTATGCCGCTTCCAGACTGGGTGCCGCCAGAGCTTTTGTCCAAAGCGGCCGGTGCATTCGTTTCTGTCCACAAATTCGGAGCGTTGCGCGGCTGCATCGGAACGATTGCGTCAACGCAGAAAAACCTTGCGTTAGAAATAATCCATAACGCCGTGAGCGCAGTTTCAAAAGACCCGCGTTTTGAGCCAGTAACCGAAGATGAACTGAAGTTTCTTGATATAAACGTAGATGTTCTTGGCGAAGCGGAAAGCATAGAATCCGAAGCAGAGCTCGACGTAAAAAAGTACGGCGTTATAGTCCAAAGCGGACACAAACGCGGGCTTTTGCTTCCAGACCTGGACGGTGTTGATACAGTTAAAGAGCAAGTCGCAATTGCAAGGCGGAAAGGCGGAATCGCGCCAGGTGAGAAAGTGGATTTGTTCCGCTTCGAAGTCGTGCGCCACTATTAAAGCGCCACTATTAATGCTCGCGGCGAAACTGCGAAAGCGCGGTCCGCGCTAGGGTGCGGCCAAACGGAGGACACATGCCAATCTGTGATGTATGCTTCAGACACTGCAAAATAGAAGAAGGCGCCACAGGCTTTTGTGGCGCACGAACTTGCCGCAATGGACAAGTCGTTGCCGCCAATTACGGAAAACTGACTTCTGCCGCACTCGACCCAATAGAAAAAAAGCCGCTCAAAATGTTCCGCCCCGGAAAGATGATTTTATCCGTCGGTTCATATGGCTGTAATCTTCGGTGTCCGTTTTGCCAGAACAGCGAAATATCATGGTCGCCCAAAGCATTTGAGTATCAAAATACGACTGAAATCTATACACCGGAAGAAATTGTAAAGAGCGCGCTGGAACTTCGCGACCGTGGCAACATCGGAGTCGCCTTTACTTACAATGAGCCTCTTATCGGGTACGAGTTCGTGCGCGACACCGCAAAGCTTTCTAAAGAAGCTGGCATGGAAAACGTTCTCGTAACAAACGGCACCGCCACGCAAAAAGTGCTCGACGAGATCCTTCCCTACATAGATGCTATGAACATCGACCTAAAAGCTTTTACAGACCGCTTTTACAAAGATTTCATTGACGGCGATTTTCAGATGGTGAAAGACTTTATAACGAGTGCTGTTCAGTCCTCCCACGTAGAACTTACAACGCTGATTATCCCCGGCGAAAACGACAGCGAACAGGAAATGCGCGAACTTTCCGGCTGGGTTGCCGTCCTTGAAAAAGCGCACAACAAGAAAATCCCACTTCATATCACAAGGTTTTTCCCGCGCTTCAAAATCACGGATAAAGAGCCAACGCCGGTCAGCACAATATTGCAGCTTGTAGAAGTGGCAAAAGAAAAACTGGAGGTTGTCTTTCCGGGCAACATATAAAACTCAAAGTCCATTTTTTAATGAACATAGGTGCTCAAAACCTGTTGACTAAAAAATCCGTTTTGTATATAGTATCTTTCGTACCGGGCGATTAGCTCAGCTGGGAGAGCACCTGGTTTACACCCAGGTTGTCGGGGGTTCGATCCCCTCATCGCCCAAAGCGTCTTGAATCTTTCAAGACGCTTTTTTTTTGCAAATTCATGGTGCCGGGGAAAAGCCTTTCCCCGGGGCTCAGCCCGGCCGCGACAAAGCGCTTTCGGTCTTCGCCACACCCCTTTCTCCTAAGAGGGCTGCCGCCCTCTTAAAATCGCCCGCTTACCGTCTTACGAGTTCAGGAGCGGCTTTCCCGCATCGGCAGCACCGTCGGCGAATGCGCCCGGCTGCACAGCACCACTGCGTTTTTTTCCGAAAAAGTCGGTGTCAAACACGATGGCAGAACCGTCCTGGTTCTCGTACTTTTCTTCCGGCTCAAACGCAGGCGCAATGTCGTCTGTGGACACAAGGCGGCTCTTCGTTGCTGGCAAAAACTCGTAAAGGTTCGTGTCTATACCCGGCTTACCGTCTTTTTCGGCATAACGGATGTATGCTTTTTTGCCCAGGACGACGCAAGCATCAGTTTCTTTGGACATAGGAACAGCCCCGTTCAGGTAGACATTGCCGCCAGCCCAGACTGGAAGCTCCGTGTAGTACCGGTCAGACGCGGGGGAACCCATTCCGCAGTAGCCTTCAAAAAGCTTGTCCCATTCCTCAAAGGTCGGATAGTTCTCATATGGAACTGTACCGACGACCACGTTCCGGTCATCCCAGTCATTTTTCTCGTTCCGCATCATTTCTGCCAAGAAGAACGGATCTGGTTCCTGCTGAATAAAGATATTGTTATAGAACTTACAGTCTCCGTGAAGAATCGTCATAAAGCCGGCCACTTCCGTTCTGTGCGGAACGTGGTATGGTGTGTAGCGCACCGACTGTCTTGTGAGCGCACCGTTGTTCACCCCGCGTCCGACCCCAACGAGCGACCCGGCTATTATATTGTGAACCATCGCTACGCCTTGCGTCGCAAGCTTAACCGCGTATTCAGAAAGGAAAATGTTGTTGTCGAGCAGCGTAGGTCCGTGAGAAACTTCAATGAACAAATCCTCGGCAAGCTCCGCCGTCGGTCTTTTTTCGCGCAAATAAGCTTCAGGCAAGCAATTGTCGTGGAACAAGTTTCCTGTAACGCGCGTTCCCTGTGCCTGCCAGTCAAGCCAAATACCGCGTGTACAGTGATGGATGTGGTTATGGCGATACACGACGTCTATGGCGGCGTGCATCTTTATTCCGCCGATTTCCGCACCGGCAAGATTCTGCTTGTTGTTTATGTGGTGAATGTGATTATCTTCGATAAGCGAGAAAACGCCGCCCAGATGTCCCACAATGCCTGTCTGACCGCAGTCGTGGATATGGCACCGCCGTATTATGTGCGAGCCGATATTCTCTTTTGTCCAGCCTTCCCTCTGAGCCTGACAAATACAGTCGCGCTCCGTCTGCGTTCCGTCCTTATATTTTTTCTTAAGCCACTTGTTGTCGTTTTCAGGCTGCAAATACTTTCCGAGCGAAATACCGGAGCACTTAGACTCGTAAATCTCGCAATCCTCAATTATCCAGCCTTTTGACCAGTGCGGGCCGACCATTCCTTCCTGATATGCTGTCGGCGGTGCCCACTGAGTAGCGGCCTGCGAAACTTTAAAACCAGAAAGCGTTATATATCCTACGCCCTCTTTTTCAGGGTAGAAGCAGTGCTTCCGCGCAGAAATCTCCACATTTTCTTTATTCGGGTCTTTCCCCTGAAAGTTAGCATAAAAAACAGTTTCGTCCGTCGCTGCGTCCTGCTCCGCGTACCAGGTGTACACGGTAAAGTCCTTATCCCAGGAACGGCGGTTTTCCACAGGGGTCTTAACTTCATCGACGCTAAGAACTTCGTACATCGATTTACCGTTCAAGAACACGTCGCCGGTATGCGCCGTAAAAAACGCGATGAACCAGTCCCCGCTGACGAGCGTTGTATATGGGTTTCTGTCAGTAAAGATTTTATTACTTACACGGGCTGTATACACGCCGCCGCCAAGAGATGTCCAGTTTTTAACCGGCTCTGCGCCTGTTATGTGTGCCGCAAGCGGTTTCTCGGAGCGATACACGATGCGTTTTTCCGCCGTTCCAGCATTCTTGGGATTAACGTATTCCCGGTAAATTCCGGGCGCAACAATTACTTCATCCCCAGCGACAGCGATATCCGCCGCTTCCTGAATACGACAGAAAGGTTTTTCAGCCGTTCCGTTTCCGCCTTTCGCGGCGGAGCAGTTAACGTAATAAATCATAATATCTCCATATTTAAGGGCGTTCGTCCGTATGCTCAACAACCTTAAAGTCTAAAGTCAGTTTTTCTACCTGCATCGGTACGCTTTCTACATAAAGTTCCAGTTGCTTGTGGCTTTTAAGTATCTGAACATAATCGGCTATGCTGCTCCATTTTGTATCAGACACTACACCAAACGGCTTCATTTTTTTAAGCTGTTTCACATCATGCATGTCGCTTCCTGCCGTACAGCAAAGGTTGTACCTCTTCATGTAGTCAATGCAACGTTCATCTTCGAACCGCGAGTTTCCAAGGTTATGACGCTCAATGGCGTCAACACACCACGGATACAAGTCTATTCCGTCCTGATATCCGCGTTCCCGGTACGGATGCGCCTGAACGACAGCCCCTCCCCCATCTCTTACGAGCCGGTACTGCTCTGCTCTTGTCGCAGTTACAATCTCCGGATGTTCGTAAAGCCACGCTTTATCAAGCCCGTACACAAGGTACTCGTCGTTACCAAGTCGGGTCTCAAAACCAAAGAAAACATCGAGGCCTTCTTTAAGCCCGGCTTCATAAGCACGCTCGTAACCGGACACAAAAATATCGACCTGCTCGCGCCACGGAAGCGAACGGTCTACGGCACAGTTGCCGTTAAAAAAGTGGTCTGTCACCACAATGCCAGTAAAGCCCATATCAAGATATGGTTTTATATAATCTTCCGGGGATGTGGAACCGCATTTTGACCCAACATTAGTATGAAGATGTGTTTCGTATATGTATTTCATTTTTAGCCAACTTATTCATTAATAAACTAATTGCCCAGCGGGTCCCAGCAACGACAAAAATCAAGGTATCAGCCCCTAAAGGGGAACAGACTCCATATACCCTACGAGCACAGCTCTTCGGTAGTTCGCTGAAAACAGTTCGCTGAACTGTTTTCGCCCTGCTTCGCAGTGCCGCTCACTATGTCCCACTGGTCAATTAGTATCCCAATATTTTTCCATAAAAAACGAGAACACACCACAATGGCGGCGGTTCTATTATGGTACAAAAAAGCTGCACACCCCAAAGGACGTGCAGCTTCCAACTCGCAAATATAACTTATCTGCTTATGTCGATGTTTACGCCTGTAAGACCAACAAATGCGCCAGCTTTTGCTTCGCTTGAATCTGGATGAGCGATAAGCCACTTGTTTCTTGCCCAAAGGAGCTTGTCCTCAAGATTCTTCGGCTTAATATCGGGCTTTGCTGTGTTCGTGTCTTTTGGAAGAACGATAATTACGCGGAAACCGTCTTTTGAAACGCCGTCTTTTGTCATTCCGTTGCAAGGCGCATAGTGAAGAGTCGTCTCGTAAACCTGTACAACTGTTCCCTTCGGTACAGAGAAAGCTTCTACCAAACTTGTATCAAGTTTTCCGTTCTTTACTGCCTGAAGAGGAGCAAGAAGCAGAACGATATCGCCTGTAGGAATATTAAGCTCGCTTCCACGATGATATTCCAAACAGTTAAGTTTTGTGTTATTTCCATTGCAGTAACCGATCTGAATCGGCATTCCGCCGTATGCATTATCCGCGAATTCTTTCGCTATAGGCAGACTTTCAAGCCCCGCATCACCCGGCTCATAAATAACAGCATCAGCAGGTTTCTTTGTTGTAGCCTCAAGCTTTGCAAGAAGCTCTGTAACATCATAACCGTCAAGCACCTTTCCGTATTTTTCGAATGCATGACTGAAAACAGACTTGATTTTCATTTTTTTCCTTCCTTTTGGTAAGAATCTGCAATAGCAGATGCAGAATTTCTTTAATTATAAACTCAAATTCTGAATTCTGGCAACGGAGAAAATTCCTATTATTTACTTATTTACCTTGAAGCATGTCAACTCTTCGTAGTATACTATCTGCATCGGACTGTCGCGAAAAGCCACGAACAGGCACTCCGTCAGCCAGAATACTAAAATGTATCCCCGGAGGTTACAAATGAAGAAATTAGCAGCAGTTCTCTGCATCATTTTTGTTTTTGCCTGCATCACAGCGCAGTCATATACACTCAGCTATTATCAGGAATTCGACAAGAACGGGAATGTAACCCGCGAAATTGACTCATACGGATATGAGTATGTAATGAAATATGACAGTCACGGAAACACCATATACTGCAAAGGAGCTCAGGACGGAGTGACATTGGCAGAAGGTTGGCTCACATACTACATTGACGGTTCTGTAAAGACAAAAGTTCTTAGAGATGACGAAGGCGATGTTGTTTACAAATATGACAGAAACGGAAACGTTTATTTCATCGGAGATTCAACAGGTACAGCCTATCATTATTACTACGACAGCTTAAGCAGAGTTATTTTTGCTTCTTCCTCAGCCGGAGAATCAGTCTTCTTCGCATACACAGATGATGGTTCTTACGCAAGGTTCATCAATGCAGACAAAACTGTAAATCACTACACTTATGACATGGACGGAAATCTCGTTTCTGTACGTTATCCTGATGGAACAGTTGAAGATTACGACTACGATTATGATTATTATGACGACTACGACTACGATGATTACGATTACGATTACGACGATTATGATTATTATGATGACTACGACTACGATGATTACGATTACGACGACTGGTACAGCGCATTAAATGACTGGTATTCTGATGATGAGTATGAGTATGATTATGAAGACGGCAATGATGATTACTACGAAGAAAGAGACAGCTACGGAAACATCACTTTTGTGCGCACGAACTATTACTCAGAAAAGTATGAGTATACGTACTATGCCGACGGCTCCATAAAAACTATGGCTTGCTATGAGGAAGAATCCTTTTAATGAAAAATTATACTAAAGACGAGATTCTTAAACTTGCAGCCGAAAAAGGCGTTCGCTTTATACGGCTGCAGTTTACGGATATTCTCGGTTCGCTCAAAAACGTCGCTATATCGACGAGCCAGCTTGAAAAAGCTTTGAACAACCAGTGCATGTTCGACGGTTCTTCCATAGAAGGATTCGTCCGTATTGAAGAGTCGGACATGAAGCTGTATCCAGACTTGAACAGCTTCGCGCTTTTCCCATGGAGAGAAAACAATTCCGTCGCGCGCCTTATTTGTGACGTATACAAGCATGACGGAACGCCATTCAACGGCTCGCCCAGGCAGGTACTTAAAAATGTGCTCGCGGAAGCAGCCGACATGGGCTACACGTTCAATGTAGGCCCGGAATGCGAATTCTTTTTGTTCCGCAAGGACGAGAAAGGAAAACCGTCGCTCCACACATTTGATGACGCGGGCTACTTTGACATGGGGCCGGTCGATCCGGGCGAAGACGTAAGACGCGACATCGTTCTTACGCTGGAACAGATGGGCTTTGAAATTGAGGCTTCGCACCACGAATGCGCGCGCGGACAGCACGAAATAGACTTTAAGTACGACGATGCGCTCACCACGGCAGACCGCGTTATAACGTTCAAACTAGCCGTAAAGACGATAGCGAACATGCACGGTCTTCATGCGACGTTCATACCAAAGCCGATTTTCGGTATTGCCGGAAGCGGAATGCACCTTAACATTTCGATGGCAAAAGACGGCACTAACCTCTTCTATGACCCGACAAACAAGCTTGGGCTCAGCAAGACTGCGTACAGCTTTATTGCCGGTATTATGGCGCATATAAAAGGAATGACGGCGATAACGAACCCGCTTGTAAACTCTTACAAGCGTCTTGTGCCGGAGTTCGAGGCACCTGTGTACATCGCATGGTCGGCGCAGAACAGAAGCCCGCTCATAAGAGTACCGGCTGCTCGCGGCAACGGAACACGAATAGAGCTTCGTTCCGCCGACCCGAGCGCGAACCCGTATCTTGCGCTTGCAGTGACTATTGCTGCCGGACTTGACGGCGTTAAGAAAAACATGGAACCGCCGCCAGCAGTTGACGGAAACATCTACGCAATGACACCGGCACAAAGACGGAAGCGTCATGTCGGCAGTCTGCCTGCTTCGCTTGAAGAAGCTTTGGTTGAGCTTAAAAAAGACAAATTCGTCTGTGACACGCTCGGCGAGCATGTCCTTGCTAAATTTGTTGAAGCAAAGCAGATGGAGTGGAACGAGTACAAGACGCGCGTAAGTCAGTGGGAAATAGACAGGTATCTTTCTAAGTACTAAAGCGCCGTCGCAAAAAAAATTGCGGAAATCCGCTTAAAACATCATAAAAAATGCCGGCTCGGTCGTATAACTATTGTATGAAATACAATAGTTTGACCGCCGGCTTTTTTTTGCGCCGGAAACTGCACACTCTTTTTGTTGTGTGCCTTGCCGTCGCCGTTTCTTCATGTACGCCGCTTTACGAAGCGTTCAGCGACACTGAAACACTCTCGTTTTATGTGCGCGACTCTCAGGCTGACGACCAGCCGACACTCCTGTGGATAGACGCGACCGGCTCTGTGCGCCGCGAACCCATATCCGCCCTTGTTGCAGGACAGCGTAACGACGACGGACAAACAGCCCAGGTTAAGCAAACACCGCCTGGCGAACCTTCTTCAGAAACAGAACGACAAACTTTAGTTTCTATCACAGTTTCTAAGGGGCTTGTAACACCAGTTTTGCTCTTTCGTGACGACTATGTTCATCCGACAGGCTTTATTTACCCATACGAGGCCGAATTCACGGAATCCGGTGGGTTCGCGGCGCACATACTGTACAGGCTTATACATGAGTCAGACGGCGACAAAAACGCGGTACGGCTTTACTGTGCCCACTTCAACTGGCAGAAGTTTTTACAGAATGTCAGAAAGCTTGACGATCCGTGGCAATGCGACCAGACGCTTATCTTGCAGAGCATTGCGGACGGAACGTTCAAAGCGAATATACTAAAAACGCGTACGAAATGACGAAAAATTGAGTGCGACGGTGCAAAGCGTCGCCGCACTCCGATATTACTTTTTCTCCACGGTGATAGTTCCGTTGCTATCAGACCCACCGCCGCCTTTTGCAAGCGCATAAAGTTCCAGCTTCTTTGTTCCGGCGGGAACTTCTACTGTAAACACAAACTTGCTCGGGCTGGCTCCGGCGAAAAGCGTCTCCGGGTAGTAAGCGATTGTTCTGCCGTCCGCAATGATAAACGAGTCCGTAAGGCTAAGTTTGTGCGCTCCGCTTGTATATTTGAACGTGATGGTGTATGTTCCGCCACCTTTAAGGGAGCTGGAAAAATCCCACTTGCGTCGAACATCATTTGACGTGAACGTGTTTTTCTGCCACTTGTCCGAAGGCGCGGATTCTATGCTCCTATCAGCCATTAGTCTTGCTGTTTTGTCTTTAAGTACCGCATCAGTTCCCTTTAGTTTGCAGTTGTTTTCGAGCGCGAACTCATACGCATAACTGCCGACTTCAACATCCCATAGCGCATCTTCAGGAAGTATTTTCAGCCCAATTGCTTTGACGCTCGAAGGAATCTTTATCTCCTTAATGCCAGTGTTCCAGAACGCCTTTTCACATATTTCCTCAACGCCGTCTTTTATGGTGACTTTCGTAAGGTTCTCGCAACCTTGGAAGCACTTTACATCGATTTTTTTCAACGTTCCCAGAATCGTCACTTCCGTAAGACCAGAATCGATGAAAGCGCATGTGCTTAATTCAACCAAGCTTGATGGAAGCGTCACTTTTGTTATTGCTGCACTGTCGAACGCTCTTACGCCAATATTCGTTACACTTTCCGGAATATTGAGCGATGTAAGCGCAGAACTCGCGAACGCACTTCTGCCTATCTCCTTTACGCCGTACTGAATCGTGACATTTTTCAAGTTTGCGCAGCCGGAAAATGCTCCTTCTCCGATTGTCTCAATCGTACCTGGAATTGTGATGCTCGTAAGCCCGGCACCTTTAAAAAGATTTTTGTTCAGTTTCTGTAGGCCGCTTCCTATTTTTGCTGTTTCAAGCGATACACACTTCTCAAATACAGCTTCGCCTGTATCGGTCACGCTGTTCGGAATCGAAATGGATTTCAGCGCCTTACAGTTGTTGAACGCATTCTTGTCTATTTTTGTAACACCGTAAGAAATGTCAACTTTCGTAAGGAACTCGCAGTCCCGGAACGCTTCTTCTCCAATAGTCATGATGCTGCCCGGAATTATAACTTCTTTAAGGGCGGTGTTTTTGAAAAGCCTGTAACTGACTTTTGTAAGCCCGCTGCCGATTTTTGCGGACGTGAGCGCAGGACAGTTCTGGAAAGCCGAGCTGCCTATTTCTGTAACTGTGTCCGGGATTGTTATTGACTTAAGCTCCGTACTGTCTTGGAAAGCAAGGCTGCCTATTTTCTTCAAGCCCGTCGTCAGCTCCACTTCCTCGAACTTTGAGCCGAAATAAGCTGAGTCCTTGATTGTTTCCGTTCCCGCAGGGATTACAAGCTTTGTTGTGTTCATATTGCTTACGATGATTGTTCCTGTGATGTTGCTGTTACCTGCCCTTGCGAGTGCATACATCTCAAGTTTCTTTGTTCCGGCGGGAACCGTTATATTGTAGACAGTCTCAGGATAACTTTTACCGACGGAACGCTGCTCCGCGAAATACGCAATTGTCTTTCCGTCTGCAGTGAAAATCGTGTCTGTAAGGCGGAGGATATCGGAGCCTGTTGTATACTTGAACGTCACGGTGTATGTTCCGCTGCCATTAATGTAACCTGAAAAATCCCACTTGCGGCGTTCGTCCGTTTTGCTGAAAACACCGTTCTGCCAGGTACCGTTCGGCGCGTCTTTTGCGTCAGTGCTTTCAGCAAGAATCGAATCGCCTTTGTCAGACAATGTGCCGATAGGGAAACCGTTCTCCTGAGCGAATGTGTAAGCGTACGTTCCTTCTTTTACGTTCCAAATGACATTTTTTGACGTTATGTTCTTGCCTATCATCGTAACACTCGGTGGAATCACAATCTCCGTCAGCGCCGTGCCGTCAAAAGCATTGTCACCAATCTTTCGAACGCCGTCCTCAAGCACAACCTTAGTCAGATTGCGGCAGTTTTGGAACGCATTATTGGCGATATATTTGATATTCTTTGGAATTGTCACCTCTGTCAGAGCGGAATCCTTAAACATTTCTTTGCTTATTTGCCTCATTCCGCTTCCAATTTTTACAGATTTGAGTGACGTACAGTTTTGGAACGCCGAGGAACCTATGGATTTCACTGTGTCCGGGATGTCGATTTCTTTAAGGGAAAGACAACCGAAGAATGCAGAGCCATCTATCTTTCCTACACTGGATGGAATAGTAATTTCATCAAGTCTTGTATCATAGAACGCAGAACCGCTGATTAACGACACCGAAGACGGGATCACGACTTTTGTAAAATCTGTCCGTTTCTTGAAAGAGCCGGTTTTAGGCATACCGTCAGCAATATATAGTGTATCGTCCTTGACAACATCGGGTTCCACATCGGGCGGGAAAATATCCGGCTGAGAGAAAAAGTAGGAATTCAAATAATATCTGTCGAAAGTATATGGCGTATTACCTTTTTTATACTCTTCCTGGTACAAGTAACTTCCGATGCTCGGCCAGTCTACATTATACGGTTCAGGACGACCTTCGTAGCACATATTGCCGTTTTCGTGTGCCCAACCCATGCAGTGAGAGAATTCATGCCAGAATGCACTCGGCGAACCTTTTGAAAACGCGATAATAAAGTCGGTAGTCATTGTAAGGATGTTTCCACCGCCTGTTCCTGCGATATTATCCCTGCCCAAAATAAAAGACCACCTCTTTGTTTTTTTAAGGAGTTTCTCCATCTGCTCCCTTGTCAGAGGTACTGTAAGCGCTTCGTCCGTCACAAGAAGCTTGTTATCTACTGCCTCGTAGCAGCGTCTTTCGTATTCTTCGGAACCGATTATATACGCCACGTTGTACATACCAGCTATAAACTCACGAGCATAAACAGGGCGGAATGTCTCTGTAGAGACAGAATCTGGTGTTGTTGTCCGGCGAACGGCGAAGTCAAACGTGATATCCCATTTTACCTGACCTGCAACAAGCTTTTTGTAAAGATCATCATTAATCGTAAGTGTGTAATCAGCTACGTTGTCGGTAAGGAAATCAAAATCACACAGCTCCATCCGGGTAAACGGCTGTATCGTCTTGTTGCGGATTAATGCCTTGCCGTTCTTGTCAGTTACAGTAACGTTCGCACAAGGTAACAGCATTACAGAAGTGATGACAAGCTTATCATCAACTTCTTCTAGCATAAGTGGCTGGTATGTGTTGACTTTGTATGTGCTCCATTTCCAATACGGATCATAGTCACTAAAGACGCGGGTAAAATCCTCTTTGATTTCTTTTGACTTATCTTTTGTGTAACTGTTCACGTCAGAAAGCGCGCCGCAAAGGTAATAGCCGTTTGCCCTAAGGCACTTATCAGTAGCAGTATTCTGTTTTGCGCGGATAACAGTTTTGTCGTTAAAAGCATTTTTTCCGATTTCCGTAAGATTGTCACCGATATCAATTCTTTCAAACGGCAAATCTTTGAACAGCCCAGCTTTAATAGACGTATTTGAAAGCGACAAACGCGTCAAATCAATTTTATCTATATTGTCCTCATCAATACCAACGATATCTACTAAACAGCTCTGTTTGATTGCACGGGTACAAGCCGGACTTCCAAGCCAGCAGTGAAAAACTCTTTTCCCCTTATTCTCAGTCATAAGATTTTCAATCTCGACTTTCTTGATAGACTTTGGCAGGTAGACGGAGAGCAATTTAGGACAGTTGACGAAAGCATATACGATTACATGTTCAACGCCCTCTTCAAGTACTACTTCTTCAAGATTGGCGCATCCTAAAAATGCCCAATCACCAACAGCTTTAACATTTCCGGGTATAACGACTCTTTTTAGTCCTGTACAATTTTCAAACGCACGGGTACCGATTGCTGATATTGTTGTCGTTGTGTCTTTGAAACGAATCTCTGTTATACTAGTTTGGTTCTTAAATTCCCCGTCTTTAATCTTCGTTACACCGTTACCAATATACAAAATGCCGTCATCAAGTATGTTGTTTTTTGAGTTTGCAATCCACTGCTCTTTTGTCTGTTTCGGTTTGTTATTTGTGAACGTCAATGCCGAATAAATGCTAAAAGCGGCGTGTGCCTCGGAGTATTTATCAACTTTGATTGCAGTTAAGTTCTTGCAGTCGCTGAAAATCCCAGCTCCGAATTTCGTAACAGTAGAAGGGATTTCAATTTCTGTAAGATATTCGCAGCCTTTGAAAGCCTGTCCACCTATTTTTGTGACTGATGAAGGAATTGTTACTTTTCTTGCACCGGAACCTTCGTATGCGCTTCCTTTTATCTCTTTTGTACCTTCAGGGATATTAACAACACCGTTAAGAAGAATAGTTCCAACTGAGTCTGTTCCGCCGGCCGTTTTGGCTTGTGCCGTGAGCGCAATTGTTCTTGGCGCACTTGTAAGGGTGAACTTGTAAACCGCGCTCCGTGGACTTCCGCCCGCAGATTTTTCCGTGCTGTCAGTGAAAACTGTTTTGCCGTCTGCTGTGATTTTAACGTCTTTCAGGCAAAGCTTGTGATAACCGTCCGTATATGTAAATGATATGGTGTTTGTTCCTTTCGTGAAATTGTCAACCGGGAATTTCCAAGTGTATTCTTTCCAATCCGTTGTGAATTCGCCGCGTTTCCAGCCGAATTCCGTGGGCTTTATTGTTATCGTGCCGTTGGAATTGGTTCCGCCATCCGTGCGGGCTTTACCTTTGAGGGTAATAGTTCTAGGCGCGGATGTAAGGCTGAATGTATAACTTGCGCTTTTAGGGTTGTTTCCTGCGGACTTTTCCGTATTGTCAGTAAGAACGATTTTGCCGTCAGCAATAATTGTAACGTCTTTAAGGCACAATTTATGACCGCCGCTCGTGAAATTGAACGAAATCGTGTTGCTTCCAACCGAAAACTTAGAGGCATCAAACTCCCAAACATATTCTTTCCACTCTTTAGTGAAATCATTTTTCTTCCAACCGGTCGGGTCAGCTTTTATCTGAGAAAAAGCTGCGGCCGCAATTAGCACGAACACGACGATAAAAACGGCTTTACGGGTTATTTTCATACGTATGGTTTTCATGGATTTCCTCCTGACAAGCGCATAGCTATAACCTAGTTCTTTAAGAAATAGTCATCCGCCCACAACACTTTTGTTGAAAGGATAGTGTCGTCAAAGTACGGAATATCGCCAACAGCCGCAAGCTGCTCAACAATCGTCGCGAACTCGTCCTGATATATTATCTGGTTCGACTTGTTGCGGCAGAAGTTAGAATCGTGGTCATAGCCCATGTTGTGCATCATTTCGTGTGCTATAACCGCATATTCATACGGGTCGTAATACAGAGCACAAAGTCCCTGCTCCGAAACGCAAAGTAACGAACCGCCCTTTGAGCCTACACCGGCATACTCATCTATGTGTTTACCGTCCGTCGCACCGAGCTTTGTGCTGTACTGAACCATCTTCTGATAAAGGCTTCTAACCTCAGCATCAGAAAGATAATTCGTCGCGGTGGAGTTCAGTCCAAGCGTATAGTCGCCAGTGAAGAAACGGTGGCTTGATGAAAGGAAGTAGTTCTCGAAAGAATTGCTTCCGATTATGTATGCCAACTGCGTTATTAAAGAAATCCACTCGCGGCACATAGCTCCGTTCATATCGACGGAAATGACGCTTGTACCACTTCCCTTCGTGCTGAAAGCCATCTCCCAGTTCACGGGAATATCATTAAGCTTCTTGTAGAAACTGTCGCTCGATGTGACAGTATAAGACGCGCTGTTGTCCGCTTCCGCAAGAACAACGTACCGTGCCAAAGGCTGAACTTTGTTGTATGTCGCTACAGTTGTCTTTGTGCCATCGCTTGCTTTTTTAGTTACAGCGACATTCTCGCACGGATAGAGCATGTAGCTCGTAAGCTCAAGCCGTCCATCAACAACATCGAGCGAAAGCGGATGCGTTACATTGAAACGATATTTTGCCAGCTGTTCTGTAGACTCATCGTTGCACAAAATGCGTGTAAAGTTCTCTGTAATCGCAAGGCTTCTTGTCTTTGTGTACGTGGAAAGGTCAGCCAGTGTCTCGCAAAGATAGTAGCCGTTCTGCCTAGCCCATGTCTCAGCATAGCTTCCGCGGACGACACGCAAGTTTGAAGAGTTGTTGAAAGCCGAGAATCCTATGGACGTTACAGTCGCCGGAATATCGGTCCTCTTTGCAGTGCAGTTCACAAAGGCACCGTCCGGTATTTGGCGAGCCATACCGATCGTAATCTGCTCTACGTTTTTGCATTTTACGTCCACCGGCGGAATTGTCGTATT
>JAEEGJ010012447.1_pt1 | contig 21060 bp, 15 predicted proteins | sample 8958761 | NCBI WGS metagenome assembly JAEEGJ01 (sample SAMN16246546, study PRJNA631951) | gut metagenome | biome: gut microbiome; feature: rumen; material: RS-attached | host: Bos | place: Iran: Karaj | collected 2018-10
TCTACTGTCAAATTTTTATGATAATGGATTTTGTAGAACAGCTGGTAGCTAGGTGCATTCCCGGTTTCGATTGTATAAACATTGTTATTGACAATATCACGCAACGGATTTTCAACGCCCCGTTTCTCAAGTTCCCGCTTCATTCCAGGCAAGTTAATATTCCAATAACCAATCGGGATTATATTCTGCCAGCTTCCAAGTTTTGCGGCCCTATACGGAGGATTTTTTACAAAACCTAAATCTTTATACTGATAAAAAGAAAGCAAATAAACGTTGTTTATATTTTCATTTGCATATTCTAAAAAGTCCCGCCAATCATTGGACATTTCAGGCACTGCAAAAACAGCACGATTCCGATGTTCTTTAGGTAACGAAAGAACCGTCGCCACAAAAAACACTAGTGCAAACAAAGATACGATTATCGGCAAACGACTGGAAATTTTACTAGGTACACCAGAAACTGCATTGCCCCCTTGTAAAAGAGGGATTCCCATAACGGCCGCATAAAGCCAAATTCCCATTTCAACATGCGAAACAAGGCGATTCAATTGCAGCAAATATATGTACGAGGCAATCACCAACGCAAGTGACACCCAAGGATACAGTCTAGACTTTTTCTCCGTAAACAAAAGAATAAGCACACACACGAAACACCAACACCAAGCCATATTCCGCGTAAAAGCGTTGGAAATTCCCATAGCGACAGCGGCGGGCAACCGCTGTTTGTTTTCAACATAAACGTTTCTATTCACAATCTTGATAATGGCGTCTAAACTATCCTTGCTAAAAACTTGCGTATCATAAAAATTCCAAGCACACAACAACTGAAAATCTAACGGAACCATCCCCCGTTCTTCAAGTTCGTCGGATATAGCCTCTTTGTCGTAATGAGCACCATCGCCAAAAAAAGACCGCTTATATTGATACGCCTTATAATACTTATATTCTAGATCGTTGTACAGATTTTCATCGAATGTATTTACGCCATAAATAGCAAGTCCGCATAAAGCGAGAGCAATCAACGTTTTTTTCGGTACAGCCTTAAACGGGAAATGCGCCCACAAAAGCAAAGCTCCCAGAAACGGAATCACCAATAGAAACATTTGGAAACGCAACATGGCGCCCAAAATCAACAAAATACAGCCAGCAGCTAACCTCAACGTTTTTTCACGAATGCTTCCTTTAACAAACAGAATCGTCCCACTCGCCGCAAGCAACGGCGCGCAAATCGTAAAGGAAACTGATGCGTAAAATTCTATGGCAACAGCACTCAGCAACATTGCCAAAGGCACTCCCAAGCGGAATCCCAACTGCCGAATCAAGCAATAAGAAAATAGGGTAAACGCTCCAAAAATAGACGCCATCTGAAAAATATAGAACCAGCCCACACTCGGGAACAAATAATAAAGCGGCATCAAGCAATAGGCAAGCACACCATTGACAAACACCAAATGTGGATCAAACTCCGAACCATACGCCCCAGTCAAAACGGTTGACATAAAATAATCGTCGAGCGCCCCATAGCGGAACACGCCTAAAACAGAGAATAGAGCGAAAAAAAACACATTAATGCATAAAGCAGCCCCCACCGGCGACATTATGCTTTTTATTTTAATCAGTAATTGCACTATTTAAATTTAATATTTTTCAACGAAACAACATACTTAAGCGCATTAAAACTGCAATAATTGCAAAAAACTATTGTAGACGTTGACTTTCTAACAAAAATATCCTATTTTACGATAGAAAAATGCAATAATTGCAAAAATCATTTATGGGGTAAGGCGAAAATAATGGAAATCAAGCGCGACAGGTATCTAGAGAAGTTAATAAAGCACCGGCATAATGGCCTCGTAAAAATCATTACCGGAATCAGACGATGCGGCAAGTCATATTTGCTTAACAAACTATTCTACCGTTACCTGCTCGACAACGGTATAAAAGAAAACCATATCATTAAGTTTGCTTTTGATTCGGCAGATGACCTTGCACTTATCGGTGAAAAATTGACAGACATTCAAAAGAAAAAACGGAAAGTCGACCCCGATAAATTTATCGAATACATCAAAACAAAAGTCACAGATAATCAAATGTACTATCTATTGCTTGACGAAGTACAGATGCTAGATGCTTTCGAATCTGTATTAAACGGGTATCTCCGCAACGACAACATGGATGTATTCGTTACAGGGAGCAACGCAAAATTATTGTCAAAAGATATCGTGACTGAATTTGCCGGCAGAGGTGACGAAATACACATGCAACCTCTTAGTTTCTCTGAATTTATGAGCGTTTACAAAGGAGACAAATACGAAGGATTGTCGCAATATATGCTATATGGCGGCATTCCGTTAGTCGTTCTTGCAAACGACAATTCTGACAAAGTAAACCTATTACAACGTCTCTTTGAAGAAACCTACATTCGCGACATAGAACAACGCTACAAAATTCGAAACAAAAGTGAACTGGAAGAACTCCTTAATGTATTGTCATCTTCCATAGGTTCTCTCACCAATCCCGAAAAACTATGCAACACATTCCGTAGCGTTAAGAAATCTAAAATCACAGCAGCAACGCTAAAAAAATATTTAGACGCACTCAATGATTCGTTTTTGATTGATTCTGTCAATCGTTATGATATAAAGGGAAAATCCTACATTGCATCATTGAAAAAATACTATTTCTCAGATTTGGGATTGAGAAATGCACGCATCAATTTTAGGCAAATCGAGCAAACGCACAGCATGGAAAACATCATTTACAACGAGCTAAAATTTCGAGGACTTAATGTTGATGTCGGAGTCATAACCTCACTTGAAAAAAACTCCGAGGGAAAATATATACGAAAACAACTTGAAGTCGATTTTGTATGCAATCAAGGCACTCTCCGATATTACATACAATCAGCATTCTCTTTGCCCGATAAGGAAAAACAACTGCAAGAAACAAGACCGTTTACGAAAATCGAAGATTCCTTCAAAAAAATTATCGTAACCCACGATATAGTTCCCAAACATTACGATGATGACGGCGTACTCACCGTAAATATTTACGAATTTCTTTTGGACGAAACCATTCTCAATGAATAAAAAAAGGGCCTCCGATTGGAGGTCCTTTTAAAAGATTCGCTATGCTAAACCTTACTTACCAATCTTATCGAAGGTCGGGGTAAGAGCATTGCAGCCAGCACCATCAACTGTTGCTGTAAAGATCACATCAGCACCCTTAGTTGCATCACCAGATTTCTTCATACCAATAGTCCAGTTATCGCCAATCTGGCATTCATTCAAGTTAGCGAGGTTATGGGCAATCCAACCAACTTTGTCACCTTCAGCAGCTTCAACGCCATCAGTCGTACCAATATCGCCAGTCTTATACTGGAAGTTAGTCGTTTCGCTAGCCTTAGTACCACTCGGAGCCATGTAACCAATCAACTGCCAGCCACCCAATTTATTGGATTCAGAGAAGTATGCCTGCTGGAGCTTTACGTAGGTACCAGCTGCCGGACCGACTTCAGAGGCCTTGGACTTAGCAATCATACCGAAGAGTTTCGGAACTGCGACTGCTGCGAGGATGCCCATGATAACAATCACGACCATCAATTCAATAAGGGTAAAACCTTGCTTCTTCATAGTGTATCTCCTTGTTTTAGTTACACATTCTTGTTGTGAGCGTTACCGCTCGTTTACATTGGATAATATACCTAATTTTTCGGGAAAAGCAATACTTTTGTCAAACTTTTGTCACGTTTGTGTCATGACTGGGTCTTTTTTGTGACTGATTGCACATTTCCATCAAAAAACTGGTTTTAATTACCAAATTTCGATGCTCTATATATAGATATTTTTTTACGAAAAAGAGTCTTTCGCTACGTTTTTTTACTCCAAGTTGGAATAATTATGGCCCCAAAAGCCCCATTTTAGCGTTTTTTGCCGTAATAAAATCTTTACATCATTGATAAAACAAACAACAATACTCGTCATAAGTAACATACAGCAAATAGTGTTTACCTTTTTGAAGGGCTAAAATATCCTTGACAAAAAAATTGCCTCCCGTAGGAGGCGTTCCCTGAAAGAATCAGAGTCATACTATATATAATATAGGCAGAATATTTATAAAGGCTGCAAATTACTTTATTATGGAATCTGCGATAACGACCTTGTTGCCGCCCGCCTGCATAGCCATATGCAAGGAGGCTTCTGCGGTATAGATTAAAGAACCAGCATCGTTTGCATGGGTTGGCATCACGGCAACGCCCATACTGAGTGTCGTCGCAAGGATTCCGTCGCCATAAGCGATCTGGAGCTGCGAGATTTCGTTGCGAATGCGTTCGGCGCGGTTCCTCGTAATATTGAGGTCAGCACCCGGCATAATCACGCAGAACACGTCATCGGAGTAGCGGCACGGAATGTCTTCACCGCGAATGTAGTTCGGCAAGCGCTGTCCGAGTTCCCAGAAGAGCTGTTCCACGGCATGGCGTCCTTGCTTGCTCTGCACAGATGGGATCGCATCCGGATAAAGCATAGCAATGCCAATCGGCGACTTGTGGCGCACGGCTGCAGTGATCTCGCGGTTAAGTGATTCTTCCATATAACGTTTGTTAAAAAGACCCGTCAGCATGTCACGGATACTGTGCTGTTCAAAGCGCATGTTCAGGTCCTGGTTCGCCACATAGAGCCCAAACGCAGCCGTAACGATGCTCACCTTCGCCTGCCAGTATTCCTTAGTTTCGGTTTCGGGGAGCTTATCGACCTGGAGAGTCAGAATGCCAAAATGTTCTTCGAGGCCTTCAATCGGGGAGCAAATGGCAATGCCCTTCGGGCGATGGTGCAAGTGAGTGCAACCGCTCGAAACATCGGGCGAGTTGTAATCGGTCACAACGATATCGCCAGTGTTAAAGCTTGCGCATTCAGCAGGGGTCATAGTCTCGTCGCTAATTACATTCGGGCCAAAGCGGAAAATCTGCGAGAGTTCGGTCTGCACGCCACCGTACATATAAAGCACACCGGAAGCCCCCGGGAAAAGTTCCGGTAAAAGCTTCTGCATGGAATCGACAACTTCGGTGAACGGACGGTTGCGCAAGACACCAAGTTTAAAGGTGTTCCAAGCTTCAAGCGGGAACCCGACCTTGACTGCAGCCGCATCGAGCTTTTTGATCGAGGCAGGCACAGGCTGCTTTTTGAGCGCTTCAGAAGCAGGAATCGCCCCCGGCGGGAGCGGATTTTTCTTTTCTTCTTGCAAGCGGACAGACACATACTGAGTGTCCTTCGGCTGCGGCTTGTTCAGCACCTCGTTAAAATCGTTTTCGATAGCTTCTATCTGCCTGCGGCAGACGGTATAGAAAACGAAACCGAGCACGGCACCCCAGGCGCCGACAAATACAAATTTCGCCCCAGAAGACATGGTTTCTTCGGGGACGACGTAAGCTGCAATAACGCCCATTAAGAAGGCGACCAACCAGAAAATATATTTAACGATACTCATATTATAAAAATATTAAAATATTATAGGGTATGGCTACAAATGTTCCTATAAAATAGTGCTTTTCCATTGAAAAAATGCGCCCACTTGCTTTTTATTTTTGCAAATTCTATATTACAAATATGGCACTTGAAATTAGACCTATCCCAACCTTAAAAGGGCAAGAAGCCCTAGCGTTCGCCTTAGCCGCAGAACGCGTAACAAAAGTGCGTGGTCGTCAGGATTTTTCTGAACAAATCCGTAAAGCAGATTCTATCCTGAAAGAGGCCGGTCTCATTTGAACTTAGAAAAAGACTTTCTTTTTCGGCGCTACAACAAGGAACTTGCAGAAAAAGTTCCTGTTTTTTATCAGCCACAAACAATATCATAGCTGCGGTTTTCACGCTTTCTAATTCAGCAATTCGCGTTACTGAATTACCAAACAACGCAAAGCGACGACTAGTCAAGCTCATTCCGTGGATTAAACAAGGCAGAAACTATCCCGCAGTTTTAATTGGACGACTTGGCGTTAGTAAAAATTTTAGAAATCAAAAATTAGGCTCACAAATTATTGATTTTATTAAAGCTTGGTTTTTAAGCAACCACAACAAGACTGGATGCAGATTCATCGTAGTCGATGCATACAACAGAGAAGATGTTGTGCATTTTTATTCTAACGACAATAACAAATTTTCATTTCTCTTCAAAGACGAAAATCAAGAGAAAGCATACAATAATATTCCAGAAGAAGAACCTCTCAGAACAAGGCAAATGTATTTTGATTTAGCCACGTTGTTGTAGCTTTTGCATTTGCCACGTAACATGTGAGATTTCTTTTTCTACATTAATCCACATGACTATCCTTGAAAAACTTGCTCTTGCACTCCCCGCTGTAGAAAGTCCCGCCCGTTACATGGGCGGCGAAGCAAACAGCGTCATCAAAGACCATAGCAAAATGCTTGCACGTATGGCGTTTGTGTTCCCGGACACTTACGAAATCGGCATGAGCAATAACGGGCTGCGCATTCTGTACCATGTGCTCAACCGCGAGCCGGACCTGCTTTGCGAAGTGGGTTTTGCACCGTGGGACGACATGGCTAAGGAGATGAAAAAATACGACATCCCGCTATACACGCACGGGAGCTATACTGCAGTCAAGGATTTCGAAGTCGTGGGGCTTACGCTCCAGACCGAATTGAATTTTACGAACGTACCTTACGTGCTTGAACTCGCGGGAATCCCGGCATGGCAAAAAGACCGCGCCGAGACAGACCCGATTGTAGTCTCTGGCGGCCCCGCCATGGGGAACCCGGAACCGGTCGCCGACTTCTTTGACGCGTTCATGATTGGCGATGGCGAAAAGCTTGTCGTTGACTTTGTGCGTTGCGTTGGCGAAGGGCGCAAGGCAGGCCTCAAGCGCGCTCAAATTCTAGAGAATTTATCTAAACTCGACGGTGTTTACGTACCGACTCTCCGCGAAGTTGTAAAAAACGAATATGGAGTTATCGTTCCGAAAGAACCCGCTAAAGGTTCCTACGAAAAAACTAACGGTGTACGCCGTCAATTTATCCCGTATCTCGACCCGAAAGACTACCCCATCAAGAACCTGATTGCAAATATGCAACTTGTCCACAACCGCTTTAGCGTGGAAGTGATGCGCGGTTGCGCACAGGGTTGCCGTTTCTGCCAGGCAGGCATTTGGTACAGGCCGTGTCGCGAGCTCAACCCGGACGATGTTTTAGATATTGCAAAGGCAGGCATTCAAGCAACAGGCGAACGCGAGCTTGGGCTTTTGTCGCTCTCGACCGCAGACTACAAGCCTGTCGAAGCGCTTACAGATTCCATCATTGACGACCCGTTTTACGATAACGTTGACGTGAGCCTCCCGAGTATTCGCGTCAACAGTTTCGGACAAAGTCTCGCCGAAAAAGTGGCAGCCCTCAAGGGCGGTCGCAGCGCCACGTTCGCCCCCGAAACAGGTTCCGAACGCATCCGCAAGATGATCAACAAAACCATCAGCGACCAGGACATGTACGATGCGGCAGAACATGCTTTCTCTAGCGGGTTCAACAAAATCAAGCTTTACACGATGATTGGGTTCCCGACGGAGAACCTGGACGACATGCAGGCTTTCTGCGAGCTCATTTTCAACCTCGTGAAAATCGGTCGCAAGTACAACCGCGGCATCCAAATTGCAGTGAGCATAGGCATATTGATTCCGAAATCGTTCACGGGGCTGCAGTGGGCGCCGTTTATGGACAAAGAAACAGCGCTCAACCACATCCGCTACGTGCGCGAAAAGTTCTACAAGCACCCGAACGTGAAAATCAACTGGGCCGCCTGGGAAACGAGTTTCCTCGAAGCCGTTTACAGCCGTGGAGACCGCTCGCTCGGGCCTGTTATTTACGCCGCTTACAAGAAAGGCATTATCTTCGAAAGCGACAGTTACCGCTTTGATTTTGACAAGTGGCTACAAGTTTGGGACGAATGCGGCTACGACACCAGCTGGGTTTATCGCGAACGCGACAAGGACGAAGTGTTCCCTTGGGACTTTATCCACGCAGGCACGTCCAAGCAATACTTGCGCCGCGAATGGGAAAAAGCATTTGACCCGACTTCGGCACCAGTGCCAAACTGCAAGTGGGGCGACTGCCAAAAGTGCGGCATTCCCGGCTTTGGCCAGGAAATCGTCCTCGCGGACAATCCTGTGCGCCACAAGGCGCCCAGCCGCACTCCAGAAGAAATCAAGAAGCTCGTCGCAGACCGCCGCCCGAGCCAGAAGGTGAGCTACAGCTACAAGATCACTTTCAAGAAAACTGGCATCAGCCGATTCCTCCCGCACCACAACATGATCTCGTTTTTCGAGCGCACGTTTATCTGCGCAGGCATCCCCGTCAAGTTCAGCGAAGGCTTCAGCCCCAAGCCGCGCATCGTGAACATGGGCGCACTCCCGCTCGGGCTCGAAACGTATTGCGAAATCATCAGCGTCGATTTGCTGCAACCGCTCGACATTTCGCCCGAAGGCAAGCAAAAGACCATTGAAAAACTTAGCGCTCCGTTCCCGCACGGCATGGAAATCGTGGACTTCGAACCGCTCAAGGAAAAGCTTTCCAAACACTTCCCTACAGCAATTGTTTACCGCCATACGCCAAAAAGCATTCCCGCCGACCTCATGGAAAAGTTCAAACAGAAAAAATTCCCGGTGGTTACAAACCACCGAGGTCAGCAGATGGATTTAAACGAATTGGTAGCAGGACTTGAAATCAAGGACGGGACAATCTATATCCGCGTCAAGTGCAATAACCAAGGAGCAACGGCAAGCCCTTTCATCATCTTTGCAGGATTACTCGGCGTCGAGAACGACCCGACAAAGCTCGACGAAGCCGCCCGCCGAATCCTCGTTGCAAAGATTGCCATAGAATGGTAACTTATTCCGCAGGGAGAATAATCTCGATGTGGTTCGTGCTGACGTTCAGGAAGTGCGTACGGAACAGGTCCTTTTCGTTCCTGTCACAAACGCGCACCTGAGTCACCGCGATAAAGTCCTTGTTTTCACGAATATAATCCGTGAGGCGCTCGTCACGTAAAGTGTCGATTTCGCCCGTTATGACAAAATTATCTGTCCACATTTTTACTAGCATACCATTAATATATAAATGTTACTCCAAGTAAGATGATAAAAACTTTACTTTTTGGTCCACAAAAGCGATTTAACGTATATTATTACTAAAAATCAAATAAAAAAAGAGGTTAAGTATTATGGCGCCAAAGAAATTCCGCCCCAAACCGGGTCAAATGGCATACCACAATGCCGAATTTATGGAAAGCGACGCAGCACGTCCCATCCGAATTCTTTCTGAATTTTTTTCCCCCGCACAAGTTTTTGCTCAAGAAGAAATCAAGAATTCTATCGTGTTCTTCGGTTCTGCACGCACACTCCCGCCCGACGAAATCAAAAAACGTCGCAAGGGTTGCAAGGATAAAAAGGAACTGGCCCGCTTAGACCGCCTGTCAAAAGTAGCCGATTCCTACAATGCCGCACGCGAACTCGCCGCAAAGCTCGGCAAGTGGATCAACAAGCGCCATCAGGGTTACGCCATCATGACAGGTGGCGGTCCGGGCATCATGGAAGCAGGTAACCGAGGCGCGACCGACGTCGGAACACCGTCTATCGGGCTTAACATCAAGCTTCCTTTCGAACAACATTGCAATCCTTACATCGACGACGAGCTCAATCTGCAATTCCGTTATTTCTTTATTCGTAAATACTGGTTCTTGCGCATGGCTCGTGCACTGGTGATTTTCCCCGGCGGATTCGGCACTCTCGACGAAGCCTTCGAAATGCTCACGCTTATCCAGACCGACAAGTACGCCCAGCAGATGCCGGTCGTTATCTTCGATTCCAAGTTCTGGAAGAAGGCGCTCAACTGGGAATTCTTCGCCGAAGCAGGCATGATCAACCCCGAAGACCTCAAGCTGTTCAAGTTCTGCGATACGGTCGATGAAGCCTACGACTTCATCACATCGAAGCTCGAAGAACAAAGCGAAGGGCAGGTTACATTCACCAACACCTAAGCGAAAAATAGAGCAAAAAGCACTTCAAGCCCGCCTTTAGGCGGGTTTTTGCTGTTTCCAGCACTGTTTTTGCCATACCCTGAGCCCATCGGGAACCTCCTTTTCTACATTCTATGCATGTTCTGGAACAATTTGGCAGAAACGATGGACAGGGTTTCGCGCAACTTGGCGCTACGCCCGAACTACACCATGGCAGAATACCAGCGGTGGTTTGACCATAACCCGGACTTCAAGCACAACGGTAATGCCGAACGCATCGAGCTCATCGAGCCTCTTTCGCTCGAAGGCACAAACCAGCTATACCGAGCCAAACTCTGGATCCAGCACCCGCGCGACGAAAAGCGCTATGACGAAAAAGAAATCGTCGTAAAGATTTGCAAGTACTGGGCACCACCTGGTAAAAATCGTCTGCACCGCCTGAACATGCTCCTGAGCGCATTCCAGGATGAAATCCGCATCAACAACCTCATCCGCGCAACAAATATCGAAGGAGTGGTGCAATCTTATGGCGGCGGCATCGCCGGTCGCCACCCTTACCTCAAGCTGGAGTTCATCAAAGGGTGTTCACTCGACAGAGTCATCAAGCCCAAGCTTACGGACGAAGAAATCGTGAAGCGAGTCGCCCAAATGGCCTACCTCGCAAACACCATTAGCCAGCTCCATTATTACCAGATCGTCCACAAGGACATCAAGCCCAGGAACTTGCTCTTGTGCCAGAACCCGGCGCACAAGAACAACCACAAAATTTTGCTTTGCGACTTTGGTTACGCCCAGGCAAAAATGCGCGAGACCGTCACCGAAGGTGGTGGACTTTCGTCGCCCAGCTACAGCGCCCCCGAGCTCGCCCAATCTAGCGAAAACATCACCTACGCGGTTGACTACTTTAGCTTTGGCGCTGTGATGCACGAATACTTGACCGGCGTAAAGCTCTACCCCAAGGCAAAGGAAATCTACACCGAAGAAGGCCGCCTCATTACCAAGCGCTACATGGAATATATCGAAAACGGCCGCGAAAACGTATTCAACGACGAACGCTTCCCGGAAATCCACGACTGGATTGACGCGCTCACCACATTCGACAGCGCCGAGCGCATGAAAAAAAGTCCGAACCTGTTTGCCATGGCCCACAAGCTCCGCGAAGAGGTCAACGCCGTCGGATTCCGCGACGTGAACACCGATTTTTTGTGGAATCAGTTAAACGAGTACGGCAAACGCACTTTTTAACAATTAATCGTCTTACTATCTACTAATGATTTGTTTATATTCATTAGTATGAAGAAAGCATTGAAATTACTCCTAAAACCGTTCCGTTTTTTCAAAGTACACCATTACCTAACGCTATTGGCAATTTTTGCCATTGGGGTTTTCAATTTCGAAACCACACTCGACCCCCAAATCCAAGAGCTAAGGCAAAAAAAAGAAATCTACGAATCTTTTGAAAAGTGGTGGAACGAGGAACGCTCTCAAGAATTTAAGAACGTAGGCCTCAACCCCAACGATACTATCAAAGCGCAAGAGTTCGAACTCTACAAGGAGCGCTACAAAGTCGAGAACCCCACACCGATTATCGAAGACCGCATTGAAGAAATGAAAGGCGAATTTCTCGATTGGTGGGAAAACCAAGGCGGTAAGGAACAATACGCCGCCGAACATGGCAACTTCCCGACCGACAAGCAATACGAAGCCGAACTCAAGAAATGGATCAACAACTACACGGACAAATTCATCCGTTACCGTTGGGCGTACATTCCAAGCCGAGGAAACTCCGAAAGTTTCCTCACATGCGGTTTGCTCCTTCCTAGCCTTTGGTCCTTTATTTTCTTTGCTGTCTGCTTCATGTTCGCGCTGATTCAACTTGAAAAACGTTGGAATACATTATTCGTTTATGCATACGCGATTGTAATCACAATCATAAGCGGGTTCTTTGTAGATATTCTGGTGAACACATCGTTCTTTGAACATTTTGCATCGCAACGCTACATTGGCGTAAGCCTGATGCTCTGCTTCTTGCTGGGTGCAAACACATTCGACAAAGAAAAAGACGCTATTCCCTCTTATGTCTGCAAGATTTCAGAATTCGGCCTTGCCATCAGCATGGCAATCGACTGGTTCTTAAACCCAGGCATTTTCAATGCAGTCGCCGTAGAATCCCCCATATTCTTTGCTTTGGGCGGAGTCGCAGGTTACTTTATGCCTCACCGCTCAGAAAACGATTCTACCCAAACAACTGACAACGCACAAAGAGCCGAAGAAACCGTATCGCCGGGCGAACGCATTCGCAATATGATTACTAAGGGTCTCGAAGCAGCCAACAATGGCGAAACCGAAAACGCAGCGCGAATACTCCAATACGGGCTAACAGCGCTTTTGCGAGAAGAACCTGTCAAGTTCCAAGACGTAAAGGACGCGGCAAACAAGATTGCGGGCAGCTACGCCGAATTTCCGAGCCTGCAATGGCTTGAATGGGGCGCAACCGCAAAGCAAAAGAACATTCCCGAAGCAGCCATTGTGCTACTCGAAAAAGGAATCGCCAAAGAAAAGGACGCTAATCTTATACGCCGTGCGCACCTTGATATCGGAGAGCTCCGCATTCAAACGAAGTTCGACGTCAATGTTGCTATGGAACACTTGGAAAAGGTCCTCAAAGAAAAAGACGACGACAAGCTTGCCGAACAAGCGAAAAAGCTCATGGAAGAAGGCAGGAACATTCTCGTACAACAAGCTTACGCCGGAACCAAAAAGTTCAAGGTGACAAACTAGAGCGGATTCGCCGCAGAAGACTGCAGGAAGTAGACCGTGGTAAGGAGATGTCGGCACTATCGACATGTTACGTGACTTCGTCTTTCTGAGCCCACACAGCGGGTGAAGAATCCAGCACATTCATCAAAAAATGCCCTGTCAAGCAGGGCATGACAATACACACGCATGTTTTCAAGAAATGACAGGATCCTTTCCCCTTGCAGGGTCAGGATGACGAGAGGCCCGCACCCCTCGCCTTACGCAATTTATTTCAGCATTATTTTCTTGGCAGAGATGCCGCCGACTTGCACGAAATAAACACCGCTCTTGAGCGTGCTTAAATTCATTGTTTCGTTTCGCGATTGTGCTTTTTTCTGCATCTGCACATTGCCACGCAAATCAAGAATCTTGACGGAGCTACCGACAGCCGATTTTGGCAAGTTCATCGAAAGTGCACGTCCCACAAGCGATACGCCAACCTTAGCGGCAGCGACACTCTTCGGGAGCCCGACACTAAATTTCACAGGTTCGGTCACTTCGTCATAACGTTCTACGACTGCCATCAAGTACCAAGTGCTATGCGGCAACCACTGTTCAATCCAGCGCCAATTGTTCCATGCTTCTTTTTGCGGATCGAAACCGACAACACCAACGCCATCGTCATCCCAGGCAATACCCGAGCCATCTTGGCTACGGCCTGTAATGCCATTCGCAATGCCGCCTTCGAGGGTCGCATCGTAATTCGACTGGCCATCATACTTTTCAGGATTCTTAATTCCCTTGCCATACATCATGCAAGTGCCATACGGATTCTTGCCCAAAATCCAGTCGATCTGGTCGGCAGCGAACTTCGAAGCTTCCTTATACAAGCGCCTATCATCCAGGATTTGCCTTGCATATAAAATTGCCGCCGAAAGGCTTGCAATACGAGCGTCTTCGCCCTGCCACCAGTAATTACTTTCATTATCGTGCGGGATAAAGAATCCATCTTTTATTTTATTCTGAGTCTTGTAAGTTTGGCGAGCATACCCGAACGGATTCTCAACTTTATTCGTAATACTGATAAGCCATTCATAATGAGACATCATTGCTTGGTAAACATCAATTAAAAACTGATTAGAACAACCACCTCCAATCATAGTAACACAAACCCAACCAGATACGTAATGGTCATGAACTTTAATACCAGAATTTTCATCAATCGCTCCCACAACTTCGCTATAGCGGGCAAGGGCAATCAAAGGAAGGCCAGCGTCACTTGCATGCCAGAACGGACGTGTCTTGTCATCGTCACTCCAAAAATAACCATCTTTGCTTACACGAGAAGCCAAGTTCTGGGCACGGTCATAAGCCGATTCCAAATAAGTCAGCTTTTTCGTAGCCGCGTAAAGTTCCGTTGCAGCCAAAAGCGCCGTGTAATCGTCAATGATGTTTTCCTTGTGGTCATCGCAATAATCGCAAACGCCACCAACGCTCTGTTTTTCGGACAAATGTTCAAAAGCTTTTTCAGCCGCAGCCAAATATTGTTCGCTTGTAAAGTCGCCCTTTAGGCCAAGTCTTGCTGCACTTGCCAAAGCAGCAATCGCCATGCCACCGCCTTCGCGGAAAGCGGTCTGATAATCCGTACTCTTGATACCATCGGAACCGCTGAAGGCACAAATTTCACGTTTGCCCATGGGGCTACCCCAGTTATCGAACACGGTCATGTAGAAAAAGCCCTGTTCATCGAGCATGCGCACCAAGAAGTCTGCACCGTAAGCGGCTTCATCGGCCGTTTTTGCCTTGGTCGATGTCGAAGCGAGACGTGTCGGAATGCGTTCCGAGGCAAACGCAAGCGCCCACACCGTCAATGGAATTTGCTGAGGATTCAAATAATTGGCATAAGAAAGATGGCTCAAATATTTGCTCACGTCACCGCTAGCATCGTACCAACCGCCATGCACATCGAGCTTTTTATCGGACTTGTACACCGGCATCTGCTTATCCCAACCTTCAACAGTTGGATCGTCTGCACGGTCGTTATAAAAGTAATCGAGCACCGTTGCAAGCGTATTTGTCGCCAAAGCATTTTCGCCCACCGTAAATTCACCGGAATTTTGCACCTGTCCGTTTTCGGAAACCTGCAAAGTGTACTTGCCAGTCGAAAGTCCGCTCAAATCAGCCAAATAAAACTTACCGTTATTGAGCCAATTGTCCGGATTCGAGCCTGCCGAAAGCTTGCCCGTCTTGACGGCAGTGCCATTCGACATCACGCTATATTCAGCACCATCCGAGAGGTTATCGCTCTTGACAATTACAGAAATCGGCTGGCCAAGATCGTAGCCCACCTGGTTGTAGAAAAACTTCGTTTCGGCAGAAGCCGAGGTTGTACCCAATAAAGCAGCAAAAGCCGCCAAAGAAGCAGGAGAATAAAACTTGTATTTCATGCCCATAATATAGACTAAAGAACATCAAAACCCAAGGAAACAAAAATTTGCGAAAGCATGCGCACATCCTAAACAACGCAATTTTTGCGTAGAATAATAAAATACCGGCTGTTAGGGGTCACGAGGACTTTTCGCAAAACCCAATAAAAAACCACATAGAATAACAATTCCAACCCTATTTTTGAAATTTCAAACCATAATCCAGCAATTTTCCGAGTCAAGTCACCCTCAAATTTTTACAAATTAAAGCACTTTTGTTATTTTCAACGCTATTTTTGCGTAGATAATTAAACTTTTTCAAATTTCATGGTCCACCCCTATTGCACTTTAAAATTCAATGAGTTACATTTGGAAGCACTTAAGGAGATTACTCCTAACCACTGTTTACCAACCACTAACTACTCATAAAACCATGTACTACGAAACAATTAAAGTTCTCGACTGCACCATCCGCGACGGCGGCCTCGTCAACAAGCACGACTTCTCTCTGGAATTCGTCCGTCGTCTCTATACACTCCTTTCCGCAGCCGGCGTTGACTATATGGAAATGGGTTATAAGAACTCTCCAGAACTTTTCGACCCGAAGGAATACGGCCCGTGGAAGTTCTGCGATGACGATTTGCTCTGGAAGGTGAAAGACGGTATTGATTCCAAGATGAAGATGGCCGTGATGGCCGACGTGGGCCGCGTCAACATGGACGCCGTGAAGCCTGCAAAAGAAAGCCCGTACCAGATGTTCCGCGTGGCAAGCTACGTCAAGAACATCGATAAGGGTATCAGCATGGTGAACGCATTCCACGAGATGGGCTACGAAACCACGCTCAACATTATGGCCGTAAGCCGCGACCGCGGTCCGGAACTTGACGAAGCTCTCCATCAGGTGAACGAAGAATGCAAGGCCGACGTGCTTTACCTCGTCGACAGCTTCGGCGCCTTCTACCAGGAAGATATCGATAAGGAACTTGCCCGCTACAAGGGCATCGTGAAGAACAAGAAGTTCGGCTTCCACGGTCACAACAACCAACAGCTCGCCTTCTCCAACACGATCCAGGCCATCATCAACCACGTTGATTACCTCGACGGTTCTGTGTCCGGCATGGGCCGCGGCGCAGGTAACTGCACCACCGAACTCCTCCTCGGTTTCCTCAAGAATCCGAAGTACGATTTGCGCCCGGTTCTCGACGCCATTCAGGAACTCTTCTTGCCGTTGCAGAGCAAGTACGAATGGGGCTACATCATCCCGCAGATGATTACGGGTATGCTCAACCGCCATCCGCAAGACGCGATCGCGGTCCGCAAGACCGAAGACAAAGACAAATACCGCAAGTTCTACGAACACATGATTAACGACTAAAAGCCGAGTGTCGCAGAAACATGCTTGCATGCTTCTATGACCGAGGCGACGAGTCGCGGCCTCGTGTAACGAGGCCCACAACTAATCCAAGAGGCGAACGCCGCGACGACAAGCAAACTTGTCGGCATGGCTGAGCCGAAGGATTAGGGACTGCGAAGCAGTCCCCTAGTCGTCTAAATTAATCATTCAAAAATCCGTTCCCCCAAAGGGACGGATTTTTTATTTGGCGACGAAAATTCGCGTTCCATAAAACAAAATATTGCATATACAAAATATGATACACCGACGATACACAAACTACCATCGGCAGTACGTTTTTTTTCCAAACAACCGAATAAAAACAGTTTTTCATCACAAACTAAATTTGTCAAAAAGATTTATCTTATATCTTAAGTAAATTATTTCTATACAAAGGAGGAAACATATGAGACTAGCCAAAATTATAGTCACATCAATCATTGTGTGTGGGTTATCAAGTACATGGGCAGAAACCGGCCCCGATGTCGTCCGGGAATTCCATGTATTCTTGCCAAACAACGTCACGTGGAACACCAGCACTCCGATGATCTACGAAGACGGGAAAAGCCAAGCGCTCACCCCCGACCCAGAACATTGTGGATGGTTCACAAGACGGTACGTCAACGAAAAAATTCCAAACAAAGTCGTTTTACACACCGATGACGACGAAGAATTGCGCAACAGCATCGGTTTTTATGGCGAAGCAAGCGATACTCTACAAGCAATCCCTTTAGGAGACTTATTCAAGCTTTTCGCATCCGAAGCCACATCCACTAACGCCATTTATTTTGTTGCAGACAGAAAACAAGCAAAAGAGCTCCCTTCAACTACACAGGGGTGGTTTACAGAAAGACCCGCAATTACAGGCTCTTGCAAATTCATTCTTGGCGCAACCATTTACGATACAGACGCTAGCCTGCATCCGTCATTCACTTGCCATTCCGCCGACGGACAGGAAGGATGCCAAGATTTAGGCGAAACAGCAGTTCAAGGCGTCGAAGCTGCCAAAGCCCGTGAAGCCATAAACGCTTGCATTGGCGTCACAACAGGCATCGTCGATTCCACTCTAGGCGAAAACAAAAAACCGAAACTTTCCGCCACCGGCAAGAAATGCTTTATTGACGAGACATATTTCAATCAGCTGTTCAACTACACCAATGGTATAAACGAAAAATCTTGTTTCGACATTCCATTTACCCGCGCTGACCATGGCAAATGGGAATTCAATTCAGACCTTTTCATAAGCCCAGGCCTTAAGAACCCAGTAATCGGCGGATTCTATCCTGTAGAAGCGACAAACGACGACCTCATCAAAGCTCACTTTCCTGATCAACAGCCCATTGCAGCTGCACGTAAAAAGCACGATGCCCAAGGGCCTGTTTTCTTGGGTTCTGCGCTCCGCGCAATCGACTCCAGCGAACAAGTTCCCGTATTCAATACGATTTGCAAAGGTCCCGGCTGGGACAAAGGAAACGACTGCAATGGACAATTCGACGCTGGAGATAAAACAACAACATTCATCCAAAGCATCAACTCCACCATCGATTGCGTTTTCGGTTGGTCTTGTTCAGAACAAGCTCCAACAAATTGGCCTTTGTTTACAGAAGGCACCGAAACAGCAGCAGCTACAGGATCTTCACGTTGGACATCAAATGTAGAAGGCAACGGAAACCAAGGCCGCAACGCCCACTTCTGTGCCGAAGCGCACGCCTCTTTCAAATACAAAAAAGGCCTAAAGTTCAGCATCAGCGGTAGCGACGACATTTGGGTATTCATCAACAACAAACTAGCAGTAGATATCGGAGGTACACATCTAACCGCACCGGGCTACGTTGATGTCGACAAGTTCATGACAAATGCCGAAATCGGCAAGCGTTATGATCTCGATATTTTCTATTGCAACCGTCGCACCACATCCGGTTCACTCAAAATCAGTACCAACATGCTGTACGTAGAAAGACAAGCATCTAGTATTTCAATTGATGATTTGACTAATATACAGGAATGGCTCCAATCCGGTATAAACCAACTTCGTGTATGCCATTACGAAAGTTCAGCAAGCGCCTGCACACCGCCAAAAGCCGTTTGCAACACCGCAGATATTCCACCAACAACAAAGATTTCCTATCTATTCACCAAGGACCGTACAGGCAAAGACCCTGCCGCGACTATTATTAGTGAAGCAGAATTTGCAGCAAGCCCCGTCCAACTTAATGGCATTTTCGACATCTCTGACCCAATGGCTCCAAAGGTCCATGAAGAAAAATTGAAAAAGACCCTTGCGCCGGGCAATTATTACTTAATCATCAAAATAAACTCCGATCAAGTAGTTCTTGCATTCGTTGTCGAAAACACCACATCTATCAAAGAAAGTCAAATTGCAGCAAACAGAACAAACACATTCAACGTAAAGAAATCTAGTGCGCTCGAAATTACGATTACTACGGACACTCCAAACAGGGCCAAGCGTTTCGCCATCATGGACGTAAACGGTCATATAGTTTCCGTAGGCGAGCTTAACAACATCGACACCCGCGCAAAAGTTCCAACCGCAGGCTCGTACATCGTAAAAGTCGGGAAAAGCTACAAGCGCATAAACGTAAAGTAAAACACAAGCATATTAGGAAAAGGGCTCTCGGCAAAACCGAGAGCCCTTTCATATAATGAACAAAGTATAATTTCTACTTACTTCAGAATCACACTCTTTGCGTTCACCATACCGTTCTGCTCAACCTTCACGACATAGCGGCCGCTCGGAGCCATTCCGGCGTTCCACTTGATTTGATGAACGCCCGCCTGAAGATTCTTTTCAGAAACATTAGCGATAACGGCACCGTTGACACCGACAATAGAAACCTTCACATCGCCAGCAGACTTGAGTTCAACAGCCACTACATTGCGGTTCAGGCCCTTAACAGCCGGAGCAAGCGGAGCTGCTGCAACATACGCACTGTTCACAGAGCCGTGCACATCAGCAACATTCGCGGACTTGGAAGTGTAAGATTGTTTCCAAGTAACCACATTAATCGTCGTATTATCAGACCCATCCATAATTTTGTGGATACGATTTATAATAGCCTTATCATCAGCCTTTTTCTTAGAAAGTCCATAGTAATCCCAGGAATCACCATTATCACTATCTTCATCATCTATATGAACTGTACTACCAACAAGATTCGGCAAGTTAGCTTTAGCGAAAACGGATGTTTTTCTAAAATCATTTACATGCGTTCCATCGAAAGGATATTTTCGAGTAGAGGTCGGATCTTTTGGAACAAAGCAATACTCCAATTCAGCATTTGAGCCGACCGAACTTGGCCATGAAGGACCATACACATAATTATCACCATAACTATCTTCAGTATCATGACGACGTCTAAAAGGCAGCGCACCAGGCGGGCACAAATCATCCAATCTCAGCACTACATAATCATAAGACGTCCTAGGAAGCTCACTCACCTCAACAGCACAATAACTGAAATAAACTTGTCTGCCAGAGACAACTACTCCATTCGGTTGTGGTCCCTCTATTGACGACTTACAGTTACTTTTTTCTGAATTAAGGCTTATTACGACGTCCGGGAAAAAAAACGTTCCATTATAACTAAATCCTCCGCTTTTGCACACAGAAGCGTTATAACTAAGGACTCCAACTCTCGAATTAAAATTTGGATGCTTTCCACTCAAGACATTTCCGTTCTTTGACGTCACAACAACATTATGGAAATTCTTTCCCCAAGGATACGGCCTCAAAGCACGATTATATTTATCAGCACCACTTAGCAAGGCCTCAAAAAACACAGTACGCGATGGAGGATAGTAACTATTTGCAGGGATGTTCGTATTGCTAAAATCAATCAGCACTCTATAAACATGCGAAGTCACTTTTTGAAGTTCAATTTTTTTCGCATTTCCTGCATAACCGAGCGTTTCTTTGATAAAAATAGGCGCATCATCAGCTTCATCATTCGAAAAATAAACGTAAACTTTAAATCCGTTTACCCCCTGACTATTTTGCGTCGAGATTCGAAAAGACGGTGCAAATACATTGCCATCAATGTTAACTTGATCAGAGCTATTGCCATCCACAGTTAAAGCAAAACTCATGGACGCAGCCAATAGAATTGGCAAATATATTTTTTTCATACTTCTCCTTCTTTTAAAGTTGTACAAAATAATATAGTCAAGATAATTTTACTTTGCAAGTTAATCAAATAAAATATTTCAAATAAATATGATAAATTTTGTAAAAAAAAGCAGAAAGCGTATCATCATGATACGCTTTGTTATTTTTTGTCATAAAAAACTTATTACAGCCTATTCAATCCTTGTAATTCAGCCGTATAATTCTGATTAACGCATTACTTCAAAATCACGTTCTTGGCGTTTACCATACCATTCTGCTCAACCTTCACGACATAGCGGCCGCTCGGAGCCATTCCGGCGTTCCACCTGATTTGATGAACGCCCGCCTGGAGATTCTTTTCA
>JAEEGJ010012448.1_pt1 | contig 21060 bp, 20 predicted proteins | sample 8958761 | NCBI WGS metagenome assembly JAEEGJ01 (sample SAMN16246546, study PRJNA631951) | gut metagenome | biome: gut microbiome; feature: rumen; material: RS-attached | host: Bos | place: Iran: Karaj | collected 2018-10
TTTCTTCGCTATCACCCAAATTTTTGCGCGAAAGCGGATGCAAAGGTACGAATAATATCAATACAAACCAAACTTTTTCTTAAAAAAAATCCCAAAAACATGAAAGTTTTCGGGATTGTTTACAAAACAAGGCTACACCTTATATATTATATATAGCTATTCTCTGCGTCCGAAGATGCGAAGCAGATAAATGAACAGGTTTACGAAGTCGAGATAGAGTGACAACGCACCCAGCAGAGCGATCTTCTGAGCGCCCTCGCTGGCATCAGGAGCCATCAACAACATCTGTTTGATCTTCTGAGAATCATAAGCCGTCAGGCCGACGAAGATCAGCACACCCAGATAGCTGACAATCATCTGCAAGCCTGTGCTCTTCAAGAAGATGTTCACGATCGTTGCGATGATGATACCAATGAGCGCCATGAAGAGGATCTTACCCATCGACGTCAGGTCTTTCTTAGTCGTATAGCCTATCACAGCCATGACTGCGAACGTGCCAGCCGTGATGAAAAACACACTAGCGATGCTCGACATGGTATAAATGGCGAAGATAAACGACAACGTAGCGCCGTTGATCACCGAATACAAGACGAACAACAATGTGGCCGTCGTCAGAGACAACTTATTAATAGCTGCACTGATAGCCACCACCAATCCAAATTCCGCGATAATCAGTCCCCAGAACAAGAGTTTGTTCGTAGCGATAGCCATCATCAAACCTGGGCTGGTAGCCACACCATAGGCCGTAACGCCAGTAATTACCAGAGCGAGAGTCATCCAAACATACACCTTCCGCATCAAAACCGGAAAGGCTGCCGACATCGAGAGTTCCTGCTCACGAGTTGTCGTTCCAAAATTCAATTCGTTATAATTCATAAGCAATATAAATGTTCAATTCGTAATGGTAAAAGCAAATATTGTGCCACAAAGGTAAGCAATTACTTTTAATAAAGCATAAAATAAAGACATAAAACATCCATTTATTAGTATTTTTGGAACTTTTTCACTATATTTGTAGCCAAAGTAACTATAATAATACACTAACAAAATGAAAATCGGACTATTTATCCCCTGTTATGTTGACGTGGTGTACCCTCAGGTAGGCGTAGCCACCTATAAGCTTTTGACTCACTTGGGACTAGACGTGGACTATCCCATGAACCAGACCTGCTGCGGACAGCCGATGGCCAATGCCGGATTCGAGAAGCAAGCCATCCCTTTGGCAGAGAAGTTTGAAGACAAGTTCAAGGATTTCGACTATGTGGTAGCCCCATCGGTCAGCTGTACGGCTTTCATCAAGCTGAACTACCCCCGTCTGCTGAAAGGCAAACACGAATGTATGACTTCTGGTAAAATCATGGATGTGGTGGAGTTCCTGCACGATGTAATCAAAGTGGATCACCCGCTGGGCACATTCCCTCACAAGGTTAGCCTGCACAATTCCTGCCACGGTGTCCGTGAGTTAGGCCTCAGCTCTCCCAGCGAAGAGAATATTCCCAAGTTCAACAAGATCAAGGATCTTCTCAACTTGGTGGAGGGCATCCAAGTGCTTGAACCAGAGCGTCCTGACGAGTGCTGCGGCTTTGGCGGTATGTTCTCTGTGGAAGAGACGGCTATTAGCACGCAGATGGGACTCGACAAGATACAGCGGCATCTGAAGACGGGCGCCCGTTTCGTGACAGGCCCAGACTGTTCTTGTTTGATGCATATGGCTGGTGTCGCCAAGAAGCAAGGACTCCAGGTAGAGTTCAAGCACGTGGTGGAAATCCTGGCAGCAGGACTATGATGAATTAAGAGTTAAGAATTAAGAATTAAGAGATTATGAGTACAGGACATAGCATAGCAGCAAAAGAGTTCTTAAAGAACCAGACCTACGCCAAATGGCACGATGCCACCTTCTGGTCAGTACGAACCAAGCGTGACAATATGGCATACGGACTAGACGAGTGGGAGCAGTTACGTGAGAAGGCCAGCGCCATCAAGCGCCACACCATCACCCATCTCGACGAGTATCTCGACCAGTTTGCCACCAACGCCGAGAAGAACGGCTGCATCGTTCATTGGGCCAAAGACGCCAACGAGTTTAACGAAATTGTCTATGGCATCTTAAAGAACCACAACGTGAAGAAGATGGTAAAGTCGAAGTCGATGCTGACCGAAGAGTGCGGTATGAACCCCTATCTGGAGGCACACGGCATCGAGGTGGTGGAGACCGACTTGGGTGAGCGTATCATCCAGCTGAAGGGTCAGGCACCCAGTCATATCGTGATGCCCGCCATCCACCTGAACCACGACGACGTTGGCGAACTGTTTGAAGAGAAACTGGGCAGCGAAAAGGGCAACCACGACCCCACTTATCTTACTTATGTAGCCCGCCTGAGTCTGAGGAATGAGTTCCTGACAGCCGACGCAGGTATGACTGGCGGCAACTTTGGTATCGCAGAGACTGGCGACATCGTCGTTTGCACCAATGAGGGCAATGCCGATATGTCGACCTCCTGCCCCAAGTTGCACATCGCAGCCATCGGTCTGGAGAAGATCATCCCCAATTACGACTGTCTGGCTGTGTTCCAGCGCATGCTCTGTCGAGCAGGCACTGGTCAGCCAACGACCACCTTTACCAGTCACTTCCGCAAGGCCCGTCCTACGGCTCATCCCATGCATATAGTGCTGGTAGATAACGGTCGTTCAGAGTGGATCGGTAACCCAGAGCACTGGGAGGCGCTGAAGTGCATCCGCTGTGGTTCGTGTATGAACACCTGCCCCGTCTATCGTCGCAGTGGAGGATACAGTTACAGTTATTTCATCCCGGGTCCCATCGGCATCAATCTCGGCATGCTCCGCGATCCTCAGAAGCACTCAGGCAACGTCAGCGCCTGCACGCTCTGCAACTCGTGCCAGACGCTCTGCCCAGCAAAGGTGAACCTTGGCGACCAGATCTACATGTGGCGCCAGCAGCTCGATGACTTCGGAACAGCCAATCCGCAGAAGAAACTGATGTGTAAAGGCATGAGCGCCCTCTTCGGCAGCAGCACCATCTACAACACAGCCACAGCGATGGCTCCGATGGCCAACTGGGTCCCTGCCCCACTGATGAACCTGAAACTCAACCCCTGGGCCGAAGGCCACAAGATGATGGAGTTCCCCAAGGAGACGTTCCATTCACTCTGGAAGAAGGGAAAAGTGAAGTAAATTGATCATTGACAATTGAAAATTGAAAGTTTATGAGTAACAAAGAAGATATTCTGAAGAGATACAGGGCAAACGTCAAAGAGAAATTCGACATGCCCGACCTGAGTGACATCAAGGCCATCACCTACCCCGACCCACTGGTGCAGTTCATCAAGATGACGGAGAGCGTCGGAGGCCACGTGATTGAGGTGAAAGAAGGCCAGAACATCAACGAGCTGGTGAAGGAGATGTATCCCGATGCCAAGGAGATTGCCTCTAATCTGCCCGAAGTGACCATCGCCACGAGAAACCCTGACGATGTAGGTCGCGCCAGAGACCTTAACGGCACAGACGTCGGCATCATCCGCGGACAGTTCGGTGTAGCCGAGAATGCCTGCGTGTGGATCCCCCAGACGATGAAGGAGAAAGCCATCTGCTTCATCTCGGAGAACCTTGTCATCCTCCTGCCGAAGTCGCAGATTGTGAACAACATGCACGAGGCCTACAAGCGCATCGAGTTTGACAAAACCTACGATGGCTACGGCACATTCATCAGCGGACCATCGAAGACGGCTGACATCGCTCAGGTGTTGGTGATGGGCGCCCAGGCAGCCCGAAGCGCCACCATACTGCTGTTGCCTGAATAGACAAGAGGCCGACGGCGAAGCTACTTGCCTGTAGCCTGCATGTTTCCCTAGTTGTAAAGACTAGAAAGTGCCGTTGTAAAACGTAGAAAGGTATGGGTTAAAGTTAAAACCACGCCAATGATTGATAAAACCCCGACAGGATTTAATAAAACCGCGTCGGGGTTTGTTAAATCCACGACAGTGTTTAATCTTTTTCAAAGGTCGTACTCATAGGTGTCGTAGCAAACGGCACGAGCCCCAAAACCTTCCTTCTGGAAGATCAGTTGCTCATTCAGGTCTGCACTATCGCTGACGGTAGACTTTCCAAAATCAACGTAGCGATAGTCGGTATACACCTCGTTGATCAGATAATCGAAGAGCAGATCGATAGCCCCATGCGCCTTGCCCTCAGCCGTTGCAGAGATATACTGGGTGTGCAACACCTGAGGTGTCAGGAACAGCAACGTGCCACCCAACGGCGTCTCCCCATCGTAAACCATATACAAGCGGATGGCCTGAGGGAGTCGGGCATGCAGCAGTTCGAGTTCTGCAACGGAGTGAACAGGATGCACGCCATACTTTGCAGACAGGTTATCGTTGAGAATCTGCCAAAACGTAGCAAAGTCCTCACTCTCCCTGATGGTCAGACCCTTGCGCAACGCCTTCCTGATACCCGACTTCCGAGACTCCGAGAATCTGACAGGTCTGTCGCTAAAGATGGCCGAAGAAATATCCCGAATCACCAATCTCGCCTGACACACACTCGTCAGCGCATAAAGATCCTCTTCTGCCGGCACCTGATGATAGATCCACGGAACAGCCTTATACACCACATGACGGATGCCGATGCCAGCCAGATAAGTATTCATCGCAGCAAACACCTCCTGAATGCCTTTTGCCGAGCAGCGACCACTCATCACCAGCCCACCATAGGTCAAGCCACCGTGACTGGTCAGCACCTCACCTTTCACATTAGCAGGCAACAAGGCATACAACGAGTTGTCGCGATAAACCATGAGCGAGGCATCCGTAAAGCGGTCGGCATGATAGTCCATGAAACGGCGATCGAAGAGGAATGTCCCATTCTTCGACTTCGCCACGAACTGATTCCATTCGTTGGCACATTCAGCTGAATATCGTCTTACCTCGAACATCCAACGTACTTCAAGAATTCGTCGTAATCGTAGATATAATCGCTCTCTTCGTAATGCTCGGAGGCCAACACCAGGCATACAGCACCAGACGAGAAATCATCGAGTGTCCGCCAGGTGTTGACATCGATAAGCAATCCCTGCCAAGGGTGGTTTAACAGCACCGTTTCACGTTCCTTGCCATTGTCGAGAGTCACATGAAACGAGCCGCTGAGAGCAATGACAAACTGTCTCAGCCGTTTATGTGCATGACCTCCACGACTCTCTCCACCAGGAACATCATAAACCCAATAGGCCCTTTTGATATCGAAAGGCACCATTGCATGAGCCTCAGCGAACGTCAGATTCCCACGCGGATCCGTAATCTTCGGCAGGTCGATTATCTGAATATCCATCAGCGCTCTGCGATTATCTTAACTTGGCGTAAGGATCCGTACCGAGGACGGTCTTGGCCAGGCGCTTAGCCTTGTCGCGGAGGGCGGTGGTATCATCACCCACCTCACCATAACAGAGCACGACACCCATACGGCGACCCTTGTGAGCCTCAGGTTTGCCGAAGATGCGGATACGGGTACGATCCTCCTTCAGGGCATCAACAAAGTTGTAGTCGAGCAGCGAACGGTCGACAGGCGTAGAAGCCTCCTTTGGAGAAAGGATAACGGCCGAAGCACCAGCGTGCTCAAGATGGATGCCAGCGATGGGCAAGCCCATGACAGCACGGAAATGGAGTTCGAACTCAGAGAGGTTCGTGGTGTGGCCAAGCGTGACCATACCCGTATCATGAGGACGAGGACTCAGCTCGCTGAAGATCACCTCTCCCTGCTTCGTCAGGAAGAACTCCACGCCCCAGATGCCTGCACCCGTCAAAGCTTTCGTCACTTTGTCGGCCATCATCTGAGCCTGTTTCAGCGCCTCATCAGAAATCTTGTAAGGCTGCCACGACTCACGATAGTCGCCACTCTTCTGCACATGTCCGATAGGCGGGCAGAACAGCGTAGGCCATCCGTGCTGCTGTGTCACAGTGAGCAGTGTGAACTCAGAGTCGAAATCGATAAACTCCTCGATGATCACTTCCTTCACATCGCCACGTGAACCTTCCATAGCCTCCTTAAAGGCCTGCTCCAGCTCTGAGTCGTTATGCACATAGCTCTGACCATGACCTGAAGAAGACATCAGAGGCTTCACAACACAAGGGAAGCCAATCTCATCAGCAGCGGCCTTGAACTCATCGAAGGTCTTGGCATAGAAGTACTTTGCCGTACGAAGACCGAGCTCCTTGGAAGCCAAGTCACGAATGGCACGACGATTCATCGTATAGTTGACGGCACGAGCTGAGGGCACCACCTGGATACCCTGTTCCTCGAACTTAAACAGCCTTTCCGTACGGATAGCCTCAATCTCAGGCACGATGATGTCTGGCTTATGCTTGTTCACCACAGCCTCGAGGGCATCGCCGTCGAGCATCGAGAACACTTCACGCTCATCAGCCACCTGCATGGCTGGGGCATTGTCATAGCGGTCGCAGGCAATCACATACTGACCAGCACGCATGGCGGCAATCACGAACTCCTTGCCAAGTTCTCCTGATCCTAAAAGCAATATCTTCTTCATAACATTTATCGGTTTGCGTACATATTATCGTAATACTTCTGATAGTCGCCAGAGGTGACGTTATCCAGCCACTCCTGGTTATCGAGATACCAACGGACGGTCTTTTCAATGCCCTCCTCAAACTGCAACGAAGGTTCCCATCCGAGTTCCTTCTGGAGTTTTGTAGAGTCGATGGCATAACGCAGATCGTGGCCTGCACGGTCTGTCACGAAGGTGATGAGATCCATATCCTCGCCTTCTTTGCGACCCAGCAGACGATCGACCGTCTTGATCACCACCTTGATGATGTCGATATTCTTCCACTCATTGAAACCGCCAATATTGTATGTTTCGGCAATCTTACCCTCATGGAAGATGAGGTCGATGGCACGAGCATGGTCTTCCACAAACAGCCAGTCGCGCACATTCTCACCCTTACCATAGACGGGCAACGGCTTGCGATGACGGATATTGTTGATGAACAGCGGGATCAGCTTCTCTGGGAACTGATAGGGACCGTAGTTGTTCGAGCAGTTTGTCACAACCACGGGCATGCCGTAAGTATCGTGATAAGCACGAACAAAGTGATCAGAAGAGGCCTTAGCAGCAGAATAAGGAGAATGAGGGTTATACTTCGTGGTCTCCAGGAAGAACTTATCGCCATAGGCCAGATGGTGCTCAGCACTCGATGCCGTTGTGGTAAATGGAGGCTCAATGCCCTCAGGGTGAGTCAGTTCCAAAGCGCCATACACCTCATCGGTAGAGATATGGTAGAAGCGCTTGCCCTCATACTTCTCTGGCAGACACTCCCAATAAAGCTTTGCAGCCTGGAGCAGACTTAAAGTACCCATCACATTGGTCTTGGCAAAAGTGAAGGGATCCTTGATGGAACGGTCTACATGCGACTCAGCAGCCAGATGGATGATGCCATCCACCTTCTTGTCCTGCATCAGCTGGTAGAAGGCGTCAAAGTCGCAGATGTCCATCTTCACAAACTCGTAGTTGGGTTTGTTCTCGATGTCCTTCAAGTTTGCGAGATTGCCTGCATAGGTCAGTTTGTCAAGATTAATGATGTGATACTCGGGATACTTGTTCACAAACAGGCGCACCACATGGCTTCCAATAAAGCCTGCGCCACCGGTAATTACAATTGTACGTTTCATATCTTATGATCTTGTTTTATTATCTCCTAATGTTATAACTTCCAAATCCTTGAACTCCTTGCCGTCGATGGTCAGGCGGACGAGGGTTCTGTCCTTGTGCCAGCCCTGCAGACCAGCGGCACCTGGATTGATGTGCAGCAGTCCCAAGGTCTTATCGTACTTCACTTTGAGGATATGCGAATGACCTGCGATAAAGAGCTGTGGCGGATTAGCAAAGAGCGTCGAGCGCACACTGAAGTCGTAGTTGCCAGGATAGCCGCCAATATGCTTGATAAGCACATCGACATCCTCGCACTTAAACCTATTGAGTTCGCGATACATCAGCCTCAGGTCTCCCCCGTCGCAGTTGCCACAGACAGCCCTGAACGGACGGAAAGCAGCCAGTTTCTCAGCCACCTCCACGCTGCCGATGTCACCAGCATGCCAGATTTCATCGCAGGGTTCGAAATAGTGCAGATATTTCTCGTCCCAATAGCTGTGCGTATCGCTCAATATACCTATTCTCTTCATAACCCAAATCGCTTGCGGATGAACTGGGTGATAATCTTCTCCGTCTCCATCATGCCAAGGATACTAGAGTCGATGCAGAGGTCGTAGCTCTCTGCCGAACCCCATTTCTTGCCCGTATAGTAATTATAGTAGGAAGCTCGTTCAGACTCTTTCTGTTCGATAAACTTCTGAGCGGAATCATGTTCAAGGTGTTGTTTGTTCATAATCTGCTGGATGCGGTATTCCTTCGATGCCGTGATGAAAACATTCACCACGTTGTCGAAATCACGCAACACATAGTCGGCACAGCGCCCCACAAAGACGCACGAGCCCTCTTTAGCAGCCTTACGGATGGCATCGCTCTGGAATTGGAAGAGACTCTCCTGCGAGAAATTGCTCTTATAGATGCTGCCGCCACTGATGTGCGAGGTCTGAATGTTGAAGAGACCTCTGAAGAATCCTTTCTTCTCATCGTTCTGCTCAAAGAACTTCTCGCTGAATCCGCTCTCCTTGGCAGCCAGATTCATGATCTCCTTGTCATAGTACTTTGCCTGGAAATCGAGCGCGAGCATCCTTCCGATGTCGTGTCCCCCGCTTCCAAGCTGACGGCCTACATTAATAATAATGTGTTTCATCCTATCGTTCTTTCCTTTCTTATACTTTCTTCAAACGCCTCATATACCAGATCAGCATGGGTATCGTCATGGCAAACGAGCCGAAATCGCTAGCTGGCATCGAATACCAGACACCATCCAAACCCCAGAACATGGGAAACACAAAAGCCATAGGCAGCAACAGGAAAATCTGTCGCGACAGGGAAAGGAATATTGAAACCTTTACCTTACCTATACTCTGGAAGAAGTTGGTGATGACAGCCTGCGAACCCACCACGAAGAACACCAGCATATCGAGCTTGATACCCCTTGCCGACAGACTGAGCAGCGTGGGGTCAGTGGTAAAGATCCGTGCAATCTGACGAGGGAAGAGCATCGACAGCGCCCAACCCACCAGAAGGATCGCCGTAGCACAGCCGATGGCCAGATAGAGACAGCGAAACATTCGATCGTACTTCTCTGCCCCAAAGTTATAACCTACGATAGGCTGCATGCCCTGTGTAACGCCGATGACGAACATAAAGAACACCATCACGACCGAATTGGCTATCGAATAGGCGCCTACAGCCATATCGCCGCCATAGCGCACAAACTGGTTGTTCATGAAAATCACGATCACGCAACTGGTGGCATTCATCAGGAAGGGCGAGATGCCTATAGAGATGATGTTACGCACCAAATTAGCCTTCAACTTATAGATACCCTGCTTCAGATGGAGCAGTTCCTTCTTGTCGCTGAAGAGCCACAATTGCCAACATAGCGCCATCGACTGCGAGGTAATAGTAGCCAAAGCAGCACCACGAATGCCCCAACGGAGCCACCACACGAAGGCAATTACCAACAAGATATTCATGCCCACCGTGAAAAGCACGGAATACATGGCATGACGAGGCTTGCCTGCAGCTCGCAGAACAGCATTCATACCAAAGTACATGTGGGTGATCATATTGCCCAACAAGATGACGATCATGAATTCACGAGCATAGGGAAGCGTCATCTCAGAGGCTCCGAAGAAGCGCAGAATGGGATCAAGGAACAAGAGCGAAACGGCCATGAACAGGAAGCCGATAATCAGGTTGAGCGTCACCGTATTGCCCAGCAGATGTTCTGCCGTTTGGTAGTCCTTCTGTCCGAGTTTCACACTGATGCAAGTGCTGGCACCAACACCGACTGCTGCGCCAAAGGCCGCGCTCAGGTTCATGAAGGGGAACGTGATGCCAAGGCCGGCAATAGCCTCCGGACCCACTATCTGACCAATCATCGCACGGTCGATGATATTGTAGAGACTTGAAGCCGTCATCGCAACGATAGCAGGCAGGGCATACTGCCAAAGCAGTTGTCCCACAGGCTTCTGACCCAGTTCAAGTGCGGCTTGCTTGTTGTCCATCTACACCTTATTTATAATAATCGGCTGCAAAGTTACGAATTTTTCTCCGAATAGCCACTATGTTTGGGAAAGATTTCGTAACTTTGCAGGCAAATTCAAGCAACTGATGCGTATACGACTGTTGTTTTTCCTTTTTGCCATGCTCGCCTGTTGCATTCAGACCAGCACGGCAAGTGGCCCAAGGAAGAAATACCCTGGGGGAAGATACTATATCTGGCGCTATACGCTAAAAGACAAGCAAGGCTCGCCCTACTCTCTCGAGCATCCTGGTCGTTGGCTGTCGCACAAGGCTGTTGAGCGTCGTAAGCGTCAGGGACTCAAAGTGGATTCCACAGACTTGCCCGTCAGCGCCCGTTACCTGCGACAGATAGAGAACAGCCTCAACCAACGTCAGCCTGGTGAGAAAAAGTCAAAGGCAGAATGGGTCATTGTAGGCACCAGCCGTTGGAACAACACCGTACTTGTCAGAGCCAACGATACGACATTGTTGAATCGTCTGACGACACTCGACTGTGTGGCTAAGGCGCAATGTGTGTGGACATCACCCGACTCCATTGACCGTTATGTCAAACACACCTATCATGAGACTTTCAATCCTTGGGACAGCGTTCCAGGCGCAATTTACGGCAACGGCAAGGAGCAGTTAGAGATGCTGCAAGGTCATCGTCTGCACACCATCGGCAAACGGGGACGGGGTATGACTATCGCCGTGCTCGATGGAGGTTTCCAGAATGCCGACGTCATACCCGCTTTCCTTCATATGAACATCGCTGGCGCCAAAGACTTCGTATATCCAAACAGCCAATATTTCTATCAAGAGACGGACCACGGTACAAAGGTACTCTCCGCGATGGCAGCCAACGAGCCCAACGTGCTCATCGGCACCGCCCCAGAGGCCCGCTACTGGCTGCTGCGATGCGAAGACCAACAGACAGAGCAACCCGTGGAGGAAGATTATTGGGCTATGGCTGCTGAATTTGCTGACTCCGCGGGCGTCGACATTATCAGTTCCAGTCTTGGTTACAACGATTACGATACCCCAAACTACTATCACCAGCGTGATCTCGACGGTCAGACGGCACTCATCAGCCACACTGCCTCGATGCTCGCCAGCAAGGGTATCATCCTCGTCAACTCAGCAGGCAACAGCGGTATGGGGCCTTGGAAGAAGATCTCTTTCCCTGCAGACGCTAACGATATTCTGACCGTTGGAGCTGTGAACATGGAGAAGAAGAATGCTCCTTTCAGTGGTGTTGGTCCGACTCAAGATGGCCGAGTGAAACCTGATGTGATGGCTCTTGGCAGTCCTGCATCGCTTATCTCAGGCAGAGGCAGCATTGTCAGAGACATGGGCACGTCGTTCTCCACTCCACTGGTTACTGGTCTTGTAGCTTGTCTATGGCAGGCGCTGCCAGAAAAGAAGGCTCTGGAAATCATCAACCTAGTACGACTGGCCAGCAGCAATTACAACAAGCCCGACAATATCTTCGGCTACGGCATCCCAAATTTCTGGCGTGCTTATATGATAGGAAATGTAGAAAAGTGAGAAGTAAGCAACATATAACCCTTTTCGAACTCAACCAACTGGTACGCGAGGTAATCGAGTGCGAGATGCCCAATGAATATTGGGTAGAGGCAGAGTTGTCGGAGTGTCGTGAGAATCGAGGTCATTGCTTTATGGAACTCATTCAAAAAGACGAACAAAGCGCCACCCCTATCGCAAAGGCCAGTGCCAAGTGCTGGGCCTCGAGATGGATGATTGTGCGCCCCTACTTCGAGCGTACCACAGGCCAGACGTTGCATGCAGGTATGAAGGTATTGATAAAGGTTTACGCCCAATTTCACGAGGCTTTTGGCTTCTCATGGATCATTACAGACATCGACCCAACCTATACTCTCGGTGATATGGCCCGCAAACGACAGGAGATTATCCGCCAGTTGAAGGAAGAGGGCGTCTTTGACCTTCAAAAAGAATTACAACTGCCATTATTTTGCCAACGTATCGCCGTCATCTCTAGTGAGACGGCCGCAGGCTATGGCGACTTCTGCAATCAACTTGCCGACAACCCTTACGGCTTTAAGTTCCAGGTGCAGCTTTTCCCTGCCATCATGCAAGGCGAAGGTGTGGAACAGAGCATCATCAATGCGCTGGAGCGCATTTATTCGTGGAAGGTGGAAGGTGGAAGGTGGAATGAGATTAGTTTCGACTGTATCGTCATCATTCGAGGCGGAGGCGCCACAAGCGACATGTCTGGCTTCGACACGTTGGCACTGGCAGAAAACGTCGCCAATTTCCCTATACCTATCATTACTGGTATAGGCCACGACCGTGATGAGAGTGTCCTCGATATGGTTTCCCATATTCGTGTGAAGACACCCACCGCCGCAGCAGCTCTTCTCATCGAACATTTGAAAATGGTGCTCGACACCATCAACGATGCCCAGGAGGCCATTGCCACCCTCACCCGTCAGAAACTGTTAGCACAAAGCGCTCAACTCGCAACCCTTTCAGAAATGCTGCCGAGACTCTTCTCCACCGTAAAGGCGAGACAGGAAGCGCGCATCGACAACCTCGCTATGCGTTTGCTCTCCAATGTCCGTGAGACCATCATCAGCAACCAAGGCAAGATAAATGCCTACGAATCGAAACTCCCCATTCTTACCGATCGGAAGATCATGGCTGAGCATCATCGTCTGCGACTGATGGAAGAAAAGGCGAAAGCTCTCGACCCTACCCTTTTACTCGCTCGAGGCTACAGCATCACCCTCCACCAAGGTAAGGCTGTTAAAGAAGCCACCACACTTAAGGAGGGAGACGAGATTGAGACAAGGCTGGCAAACGGGATCATACATTCGAAAGTCATAACATCATAAGATATGGAAAAAGAACTGAAATACGAAGCAGCGATGGCTGAAGTGCAAGCCATTGTCACCAAGATGGAGAACGACGAGCTCGACATCGACCAGCTCTCAGAGCAGTTGAAAAGAGCACAGGAACTGATCAAACTCTGCAAGGATAAACTGACCAAAACTGACGAAGAAATCAAGAAAATCCTTGCCGAAAAGTAAGTTTTATGTCGTTTTTGTTGTGAATATGCCACAAATGTTGTACTTTTGCAAGCAAAAATCGAAACTTTAACAGATTAAACAGATATGAAGAATTTAGATTGGGGTAGTCTGTCGTTCGGTTACATGAAGACCGACTACAATGTTCGTTGTTACTATCGCGATGGTAAATGGGGTGAGATAGAAGTCTGTTCCGACGAATATCTGAACCTGCACATGGCTGCCACCTGCCTGCATTATGGTCAGGAGGCATTTGAGGGTCTGAAGGCTTATCGTTGTCCTGACGGCAAGGTACGTATCTTCCGTGTCGACGAGAATGCTGCCCGTCTGCAGTCTACCTGCCGCGGCATCATGATGCCTGAAGTGTCTACTGAGCTCTTCACTGAGATGGTGAAGAAGGTCGTGCGCCTGAACCAAGAGTGGATTCCCACCTACGAGAGTGGTGCCACGCTCTATATCCGTCCGCTGCTCATCGGTACCAGCGCTCAAGTGGGCGTTCATCCGTCTAAAGAGTACTGTTTCCTGATCTTCGTTACACCCGTAGGCCCATATTTCAAGGGAGGCTTCGCTGCTAATCCCTATGTGATTATCCGAGACTACGACCGTTCTGCTCCTCTCGGCACTGGCAAATATAAGGTGGGCGGCAACTACGCTGCTTCTCTGTTTGCCAACAACCTGGCCCACGAGAAGGGTTACGCTTGCGAGTTTTACCTCGACGCCAAGGAGAAGAAATACATGGACGAGTGCGGTGCAGCCAACTTCTTCGGCATCAAGAATAACACCTATATCACCCCGAAGTCAAGTTCTATCCTCCCCTCCATCACCAACAAGTCGTTGATGCAGGTGGCCGAGGACTTAGGCATGAAGGTGGAGCGTCGTCCTATTCCTGAAGAGGAGCTCGAGACTTTCGAGGAAGCAGGCGCCTGCGGCACTGCTGCCGTCATCTCACCTATTTCTTATATTGACGACCTTGACACAGGCAAACGCTATTCGTTTGGTGAGAAGCCAGGTCCGATGTCTAAGAAACTCTTCGATACCCTTCGTGGCATCCAGTACGGCGAGATTGAAGACAAGCACGGCTGGACAACTGTCGTCATCGAGTAATACATGGGCAAAGGCAAGTTAGCGAAGTTCGCCGACATGGCATCCTATGAGAACGTGTTCCAGTACCCCTTTTCGGTAGTGGAACACGTGCCATTTGACATGAAAGGACACTGGCGGGAGCAGTTTTTCCATAACGACAACCCCATCGTCCTCGAGCTCGGCTGCGGCAAGGGAGAGTATGCTGTCGGACTGGCACAGCGCTACCCTGACGTAAACTTCATAGGCGTTGACATCAAGGGTGCCCGAATGTGGACAGGAGCCACTCAGGCCCTTCATGAAGGACTCAAGAATGTGGCGTTCCTTCGCACTAATATCGAAATCATCGATCGATTCTTTGCCAAGGATGAGGTACAGGAGATCTGGCTCACTTTCTCCGACCCACAGATGAAGAATCCCCGCAAACGTCTCACTTCGACTTACTTCCTGGAGCGCTATCGTCACTTTCTTATCGACGGCGGCACGATTCATCTGAAGACAGACTCCAATTTCCTCTTTACCTACACGACCTATCTGGTGGAGCATAACCACCTACCTGTGTCTTTCCGAACAGAAGACCTGTATCACGACGAACGTTCAGCCGACAACGTTGAACCTGCCACGCTGTCCGTGCAGACCTATTACGAGTCGATGTGGATAGCCCGCGGTCTGAACATCAAATACATGAAATGGCAACTGCCGCAAGAGGGAGAACTCTCTGAGCCCGACGTTGAGATCGAGCTTGACGACTATCGCAGTTATCATCGTACCAAACGGAGTTCACTCGACAAAGCGAAATAAAGAAACTAATCCAATTACGAATATGAAAAAGTTTATTGTCATCCTTTTGGCAGCCCTCCCCATGCTTGCTATGGCTCAGGTGCCTGTCACCATCAACGTCGACGCCGTCGGCAAGTTAGCAACCGAACTCCCAGACTCCGTCCGCTTCACAGTTGCGGACCTCACTGTCAGCGGCCCCCTTAACGGTGCTGATCTGAAGCTATTACAACAGATCGTCACCCGTACCAAGACCAACAAGAAGAATGCCAACGAGTGCCTAGTTTCCTCCATCGACCTCTCTGGAGCCACCATCGAGGAAGGCAAGGACGGCATGAAGACCAAAGCCAGCGAACTGCCCGACGGTTTGTTCAAAGGTGCCAAGTCGCTCATGAAGGCTGTACTGCCACAGGGTCTCACCACCATCGGCAACTCGTGCTTCGAGGGCTGTGAGAGTCTGACGGACATCACCCTTCCCGAAAGCCTCATTGAGATTGGCAGCGATGCCTTCGAGGACTGCAAGAGCCTGCCCTCACTCACCCTACCTGAGAACCTGAAGACCATCGGCACCAATGCCTTCGAGGGTTGTAAGTCTTTCACCACGATGACTATCCCCGCTGGTGTTCGCGTGTTAGAGGCCGACGTGTTTAAAGAGTGTTCTGCCTTGTCGTCCATCACCCTGCCTGAGAACCTCACACAGATAGGTGGCGAGGCATTCATGGACTGCCAAGTGCTCGACAACGTGATCATCCCTGAGAATGTCAAGGAGATCGGCAACTCTGCTTTCAAGAAGTGTACGACCCTTGCTAACATCCAGATGGAGAACGTCGAAAAGATCGGCAGCAACGCTTTCGATGGATGCAAGAACCTTCAGGCCGTCACACTTAAAAGGATCTCAAAATTCGGCGCTAACGCCTTTGAGGGCTGCACCGCTCTGACTACCGTTACCCTCGAAGGAGGCCTCGACGAGTTGAGTGAAGACATCTTCAAGGGGTGCACCAGTCTTGAGACTGTCAGCATCCCCAACTCAGTGAAGAATATCGCCAATGAGGCCTTTGCCGAGTGCAAAAGTCTCTCAGCCATCACCCTGCCCACGGGTCTGACAAAGATCGGTTCCCACGCCTTCGAGGGCTGTGCCTCGCTGAAAGAGATTGGCATCCCCAACTTGGTAAAGAGCATCGGCTCGAGTGCCTTTGAGAACTGCACCTCACTCGACAGCATAGCCATCAACGGCTTCATCGAGGAGATTAGCAGCGACCTCTTCCGTCATTGCCACAACCTTCGCTCGATCAACATTCCCAACACCGTCCGCAAGATTGGCAGCAAGGCATTCGAGGAGTGTACGGCTCTGGCCAACATCTCTCTGCCCGCCGCCCTGACGAGCATCGGCGACGATGCCTTTGCCAAGTGCAACAGTCTTACCAACCTAAGGGTGCATGTAGCCGTTAAGGAGATTGGCAGTTCAGCCTTCGAGGAGTGCGCTATGCTCTCCACCATCGAACTATCGTCGGCCTTGAAAAAGATTGGTGGCTCGGCCTTCTCCAAGTGCGCCTCACTCAAGGAGGTGATACTCAACTCACCAGCTCCGCCCACCATTTCCAAGAGCACGTTCAAGGGTACGGCTCCCACCTTCATCATTCCACGTGGCAGCCTGGCTGTCTACATCGCCCATAAGGACTGGAAGAACATTTCCGGATACAGGGAGAAATAAAATTGGCCCATTGATTATAAATCATTGAAAATTGAAATTATATCCTAAACTCATCATGGACGCGCTGGCTACAGTGACGTATGCCGGCACGAAGAAAAGTCTCGTAGAGAGCGGTATGGTGGCCGATACGCCTGCCGTCGCTGCTCCCTCCGCCGAGGGCGAACCCTGGAAGGTAAAGGTCGTTTTGGAATTCCCTCGCGACACTGACCCTTTCCTCAAATCGACCGTTAAGGCCGCAGAGGCTGCGATCAAATACCACTGTCAGAAATCTGGATTGTCTGACGATTCCGGATTTTCTGACGATATCAATGTTGAGATTGTGACGGAGTTCAAAAACAAGCCCCGTCCTGAAGTCGGCCAGATGCTGCCTGGTGTGAAGAACATCATCGCCGTCAGCAGCGGCAAGGGCGGCGTGGGCAAGAGCACCGTCTCTGCCAACCTCGCCATCGCCTTGGCACGTCTTGGCTACAAGGTTGGTCTGCTCGACACAGATATCTTCGGTCCCTCGATGCCCAAGATGTTCAATGTTGAGGGAGAACAACCCTACGCTATTAAGAAAGACGGCCGCGACCTGATCTGCCCTATCGAACAATATGGTGTCAAGCTGCTCTCCATCGGCTTCTTTGTATCCCCCACTACCGCCACGCTTTGGCGAGGTGGCATGGCTACCAGTGCCCTCAAGCAGCTTATCGCAGACGCAGACTGGGGAGAACTCGATTACTTCATCCTCGACACGCCTCCAGGTACTAGTGACATCCATCTGACACTGCTACAGACGCTCCCCATCACGGGTGCCGTCATCGTCAGCACACCGCAGCAAGTAGCCCTTGCCGACGCCCGTAAAGGTATCGATATGTACCATAACGAGAAGGTCAATGTGCCCATCCTCGGACTTATTGAGAACATGGCGTGGTTCACACCGGCAGAGTTGCCAGAGAACCGCTACTATATCTTCGGTCGTGAAGGCTGCAAACAATTGGCAGAAGAGATGAACGTGCCCCTACTCGCTCAGATTCCTCTCGTTCAGAGCATCTGCGATAATGGCGACGCAGGCACACCTGCCGCCCTCAATAGCGACAGCGCCACAGGCCTCGCCTTCATCAATCTGGCGCAAGCAGTCGTCACCGTCGTCAACCGTCGCAACCGCGAACAGCCGAAGACGAAGATCGTCGGCACGAAATAAGTGACACTCAGAAGAAAAGTTTGTCCCCGCCAAATAGCGGGGATCTTTTTATTTGTTGTTTTGCTGTTGTTTCAGAGTCTGGCGAACCTGACGTTTCTTCCTGAGAACAGCCAAACGCTCTTGGGCATGACGGCGTGTAAGGCGCATCTCAAAGCCATAAACGAGGCAGGCTGTGAAGAGATAGAACACCACAAGTCCCCAAAGACAACGCACCTCTGTGACAACATCGCCAAGGGTGGCTCCCATCGAGTTCAGACGGGTATAGGCCCGAATGCCGAAAGTGCTGGGGAAGAGCCACGAGACGCCCTGCCAATAGCCAGGAATGGCGGACTGAGGCCACGAGATGCCGCTCAGGAAGAGCAACGGCAGAGAGAGGAACACCACAAGCAGCATAACATTCTCGCGATAGTGTACCAGACATGATACCGTCATGCCAAAGAACACGCACGACAATGTATAGGGTATCATCATCGCCAGCAGGTCCTGCCAGGCGGCAAGTTGCGGAAAATGGAACAGTCTTGGGACAACGAGGACGAGGAAAGTACCCATAACGGCATAGACCATCAAATAACACAGGGCCTTGCCGCTGATAATCCTCATCACGGACGAGTAACACCGGTGGATGGGTACCAGATCGCTGTAACGGCTACGCTCGCGAGCCGTACCAGCTGCCAAGCCAATACCCAGTACCAACGTCTGCTGGATAATCAGGATAAGCACTGCCGGCAAAACGGAAGATCCATAGCCTCCCTGAGGATTGAAGACCGGCACATCGTCCACCTCCAACGGACTGGTGGTGATGAGATCTTCACGAACGGTATAGTTACCCGCCAGTTTCTTCTGTATCTCCTTTCCCATCTCCTGCGAGACTGCCATTGCCGTCTGGTAGATGGCCTTGTAGGTGAGCATGAGTGCCATGTCGCAGTAGACACTGACGGTACCTTGTTCCATACGATTCAGATGGGTGGCGAAGTCCTCGGGGATGAAGTAGATGCCCTTTACCACCTGACGGCTGACGAGCGACTGGGCATCGTCGAGGTCGACGGCATAGTAGGCAACACGCACATCGGGCGAGGCATCACACATACGGATGAACTGGCGCGACTGATGGGAGTGTGACAGATCGACAACAGCCACAGGCACCTCGTGTACCACCTCATTATTGTATATCCACGAATAGAGCATAGGATATAGCAGCGGCACAACGAGACAGAAGAGAAGTACACCCTCGTCGTGGATCACCTGACTCATTTCAAAACGCCACACGTAAGCGGCATCCTGCAACCAGTTGTATATCTTACGGAATATAGACATAGGTGAGCATTGCGTTTTTGATCTTATGGATGACGAACCACGGCATCAATATGAACGCCACGAGCGCCACGAAATGGAACCACGCATCGAGCAACGGGAAGCCGTTGAACACGGTGATCTGATAGAGCATGTAATAATGGCGAAGGGGGAAAAGCCACGTGAGCGACTGTAACGGGCCGTCCATGCCCATCATGGGGAAGGCAGAGCCTGCCATAGAGAAGCCGAGCATGGCCCACAGTGAACAGATACTCATCGACATACGTAGAGAGGGCATCAGACCGAAGATAAAGATGCCGAAGCTGATGGAGCTGAACACCTCGAGTAACGCCAGACGGGTAATCTTCCACAGGCCACCCTGATGCGGGAAGTCAAGGACACAGTAGATGTAGTACTCGTAGAAGAAGATGAGCACGAGGAAGATAAGTGCCTGAGGCAGGAACTTGCCGAAAAGGGCAATAACAATATGATTATCTGCCTTGCCGAGCCACTCCTTTCCACGACCGAACTTCAACTCCATACCCAGTGAATAGGCGGAGATGAGGAACATAAACAGCATCATCACACCCGGCACGAAGACGGTAGAGAGATAGATGTTATAGTTGCCCCAGGGATTGGCCACCTGATGGAGGTCTATTTTTACTGGTTGCAAGAATGCCTGTATCTGCCGCGGAGTCATACCCTTTGCACTGAGTGTGGCCTGTCCGACGCCAGCAGAACCGAGGGTTGTGACAGTCTTCAGGTCCTTCATAACCATCGAACCACCAGATAACGACACCTGACTGTAATAATACGACACCTTGGGCCTTCGGGCTGAGAGCAACTGGTCGGTCGTGCCTTTAGGAATATAGAGGAAGCCGTAGATTTCGTTCTCTTGGATGGCATGACGGGCGGCCGCCACAGACGGATAATGGGCCACGACATGAGAACTTTGGAATCCGTCAAGTTTCTGGACCAACGTACGGCTGGTGGACGTATTGTCGAGGTCGACGACACCCACAGGCATATCCTGCGGCAGCCCCTTGTCCATCAGCGACGTGAAGAATATCATCGACAACAGGGGGAACACCACCATGCTGAAGAAGTAAATGCGATTCACATAGAGAATCTTGCATTCACGCTTCGCAACAATCCAGATTAGACGTAAATACCTCATTTAATAATCAACGACATACCAGGACGCAAGCCATCGATCTTCTCGACGGGACGGGCCTTCACCTCGAAAGTCTTCAAGTCGTACTGACCGTTAGCCTTCGTAGCCTTCCACACGGCATACGAGCCCTGGTCCTTCAGGTAGTAGACCTTCATCTTGATCTCTTTATTGAAAGCAGGAACAAACGCCGTGAACTCAGAGCCCACCTTCATGCCATTGAGCTGATCCTCACGTACGTTGAACGTGCCCCACATATCATCCATCACGGCAATCGACATGATGGGAGATCCTGTGCCAACCAACTCACCCACCTTAGGATAGACATTGGCCACCTCACCCTCTTTCTGGGCGATCTGCACGGTCTCGTGGATATAGCTGTTCACCTCCTGAACGGCACCTTTAGCACGTCCTACCTGAGCAGCGGCAGCAAGTTTATCCTCCATACGGGCACCGTTGACAGCCATGTCATACTGACTCTGGGCAGCCTTCATCTGAGCCTCCATCGCCTTGTAGTTGGCATAGACCTCATCGCGCTTCTGGGCACTCATCACGCCCTCGTCGTAGAGACGCTGGATGCGCTGGTAAGAC
>JAEEGJ010012450.1_pt1 | contig 21059 bp, 16 predicted proteins | sample 8958761 | NCBI WGS metagenome assembly JAEEGJ01 (sample SAMN16246546, study PRJNA631951) | gut metagenome | biome: gut microbiome; feature: rumen; material: RS-attached | host: Bos | place: Iran: Karaj | collected 2018-10
TACAGTAGAACAAGATACGTTCTGAAGTTGTTGTCTTTCCAGAGTCAATGTGGGCACTGATACCGATATTTCTTACTTTTGAAATATCCCAAGCCATATTAATACCTCTTTTAAAAAAATTATTCCTAAGATAATAGTGTTTGTCTATTTTAATGAAAAAGTGAAACCTATTCAAGATATCAACCCGAAAATCAATACAAAATCTCTTGTTATAATGATTTCTTTAGAAATCGCTTGAAATCTCTAGAAATCTGTCTGGAAGCTCATTTTTCCGATAACAGTCAGATTCCTGAAAATCAGGCGGCAGTTAAGGGCGGCAGAAAATTTTTTGTCTGCCAGCTTCTGGTCTTTTACAGAAAAAGAGAAGCTGGTGGTACCGCTGAGTTTTCCCTTCAGTTTCTGTTTTTTACCAGAGGAATTACCTGAACAGTTCAGTCCGATTTTATATTTATTTTCTTCTATATTAATTGTGAAACCGGTATTTATCTTTTCCAGATACCAGGTGTTTTTGATTTGAAAGGCTGTACCGTCTTTTTCCAGACTTTGCGGAGGACTTTCCGGGGAAGGGGAGAGCATTTTTGAATCAGTAGAAATAGAAAAAGAAATTGATGTTAAATCTGAATAAAGCTGGATTCCTGTGTTGACTCGCAGAGCGTGTTCGTTTTTTGTAAGATTGATTCTGCTGTAGGCATTTGCGCCAAGCTTAAGAAAATACAGACTTGAACCTTTCAGGAGAAAGGGCTTTTTTGTAACGATTCCGGCTTTTAGCTGGGCACTGGGATCCAGTTTTTTCCCCGAGCTTGTAAGTGTGTCCTGGAAGGCATTGAGAAAGGCAGAAGAATAAAGCTCTGTATTCTTAATTGTGTATTTGAGGTCTGTGCGGTAAAGGGCTGTATATGGCCCAAAGGGAGATTCGTATACAGCGGCCATTGAGGCTGACTGGAGACTGTTGCCGCTTGCTTTTTGCTTATAAGCGGCTGAAAACTGGAATAGGGCACAGAAATGCTGGCCTGCGGCGTAATATGGAGATTCAAGAAGCCAGGCTGAGGATTTATTTTCATCATAAAAAAACTTACCTGCAGTAAAAGAAGTGTTTAAGCATAATTGATTTGAAAGGAGCTTGTCGGAAAGCAGAACTGAAAAAAATGGCTGGGAGTTTTCTGGAGAGACGGCCATATTCATTGTCAGAGAAAGAGAAGATTTAAAAAGCTCCTTCATTTTTAGCTGAACAAAAGCGCTCTCGGGGTTTGAATAACTTGTGTAGCCGGGCAGATTTGCCGAAAGGCCGCTGGTAGAAAGCATGGGGAGGGAAAAAGGGGAGCTGCCCTTACTAAGCTCAGGAGAGTTCAGTCTGGATAAGGAGCCGGAATATGACAAGTTTCCGTACTTGATTACAAGCGGAAAGTGGTTAATAAGCTTTTCTGTATTAAGCAGAACTCCATAGCTGTTTTTTCCAGGCTTACTGGACAGGCGTAATTCTGTAAAGGGACTGATGATACGGCTTCCGGCGTTTTGCTGGGAATCTCCGTACAATTCCACTTTAAAAGCCTCTTGTGAAAAAGAGGGGCGGCCTGCGGTCATGAATAAAATAACTGCTAAAAAATATAATTTCCTCACACCCTATAAGTAGTGCAAAGTGTTACAAAAAAGGAAGTTTTTTGAGAATTTTTTTTATTTTTTTTGCTTTTTTTGTTAAAAAAAAAAGAAACCGGCTGGCCATCTCAACCGGTTCCTTTATAAAGGAGTATAAAACACGACTTTTTATGATTATTTATTACTAAATTGTTGTGCTTGTTATGTAACTGTCGCCAGCGTTTTCAATATCATTGATTTTGATGATTCTTGTGCGCCAGTATTCTGCTTCGCTCTTTGTTGTGTAAGGACCTACACGAACGCGGTAGTAAAGCTTGTCTTTGTTATCTCTGTAAGTAAAGATGTCTGAAGGAATCTTGTTTTCATCAAGAACGCTTCTTGCACCTTCAGCTCCCTTCTTGTTGCTGTAAGCGGCAACCTGTACCCAGTACTGAGTTTTCTTAGGCTCTGTTTTCGCTGCAGAAGCTTCGCTTTTCTTGTTTGATGTATTTGCATTTGCCTGAGCAACAGTTTTTGTAGTCTTTGAAGCAGAGCTCTTTGTTTCTGCCTTCTGAACAGTTTTTACAGTATTTTCAGCTGCATCTGCCTTAGTATCAGCCTTTGCAACATACTGAACTTCTGTTTTTGCAGCAGATTTCGTGTCTGTTTCCGGGATATTAACTGTAATGTTAATGTTCTGTGGCTGTGACTGAAGCTGGGAATCAGTTACAAGCTCGTTTTTAAGGGCATTCAAATCGATTGTTGTGCTGTTATTTGCAGGTGTGGTTGTATTCTGTGAATAAACGGTAGCGTTATCTGCAAGGACAACAAGATCGTTTACCTTTGCTGGAGCAGTAACATCTGCAGAGGGTTTTGTCCAGCCGCTCTGAGAAGCCTTTTTTTCTACTGGAGAAATACTTGCATATGCGGGAACTGGATTTCTTGCAGGATAATGTAAAATTGCCGGTACTCCCAGAACTACCAGCAGAAATACGCCGACAGCGGCGATAATCCATAATGTCTTTTTCTGTTCCATAAATTTTCCTCTTTGCACCGGCAAAATCCACCGGCCACCTTATTAAAACTATCGGCATTCGCTCAGATTAGTTTAGGAAAAATTGAAAAACTTTTTGTCATTCAATATAATAGAAGAATGCAGATAGATTTAAACAACCTGGTGAGGGTTTATGATTCGGCAGACGGCCTTTCTAAGGTAGCTGCCGTTAATGGAATTTCCCTTACTATACCTTCCAATCAGATTTTTGGAATTATCGGAAAGAGTGGCGCGGGAAAATCTTCCCTTGTGCGCCTTATAAGTATGATGGAAAAGCCGGATTCCGGCGAAGTTTTGTACGACGGCAAGCGTGTAGATAATCTTGATGAAAAAGAACTGGTTATGCGCCGCCGCCGCATTGGTATGATTTTCCAGAACTTCAACCTTTTTTCTTCCCGTTCGGCAGGACAGAATATTGCTTACCCTATGGAAATCTGCGGACTTCCTAAGGACGAAATAAACCGCCGCGTAGACGAGCTGCTCGAAATTGTAGAGCTTTCTGACCGTAAAAATGCCAGAATCAGTACCTTGAGCGGCGGACAGAAGCAGCGAATTGCAATTGCACGTGCCCTTGCCAACAAGCCGGATGTCCTTTTCTGTGATGAGGCTACTTCTGCCCTCGATCCGCAGACAACAGCTTCAATCTTAAACCTTATCAGAAAAATCCAGAGTCAGATGAATCTTACGGTTGTTATGATTACCCATCAGATGGAGGTTGTGCGCGATGCCTGCAGCCAGGTTGCGGTAATAAATGAAGGTAAGCTCGTTGAGGTTGGCTCTGTAAATGACATCTTCTTAAATCCTAAGAGCCCCGTAACAAAGGACTTTATTTCACATATTGGAAATGACCGCAAAGCTACAGACGGTTCAGATATAATCCGCTGGTCTAAAGAGGGCGGAGAATATGAACTCAGCTTCCCAAGTGACAAGCAGGGCGCTCCGGTGCTCAGTAATGTGGCAAAGAAGTTTGATGTAGAATTTAATATCCGTGCGGCTGGTGTTCAGCACCTTACCGAGGGCGATATTGGCAAAATGATTGTAGACTTTACCGGCTTTCAGGTTTCTGAAGCCCTCGAATACCTTCGCAGTCAGAATATAATAGTAGAAAAGGCAGGTGTGTAATATGAGCCCGGAATTAGTAAAATATCTTTCTGTAATTGGCGAAGCAACCTGGCAGACTCTTGTAATGGTTCTCTTTTCTACTATATTTAGTATGCTTCTTGGAATTCCGCTTGGCATTCTGCTTTGTACAAGTGATCCTGCGGCGGGCCTTAAACCTAAAAAGGTTTTGTATCAGGTGCTTTCTGTAATCATTAATATTCTACGTGCAATTCCTTTTGTAATTCTTGTAATTCTTTTGTTCCCTTTTACCCGTGTTATCGTTCATACTGCAATCGGAACAAAAGCTTCCATTGTACCGCTTACAATTGCGGCCGCTCCCTTTGTTGCTCGTGTAATTGAGTCCAGCCTCAAGGAAGTTGATCCTGGTGTAATTGCGGCAGGCCGTTCTATGGGTTCAACAGACCGCCAGCTGATTTTTAAGATTCTTCTGCCGGAAGCACTTCCTTCTATTGTAAACGGCATTACTTTGACAATCATTAATCTGATTGGTTATTCTGCAATGGCCGGAACTGTAGGTGGCGGCGGACTTGGAGACGTAGCAATTCGTTACGGCTACCAGCGCTACCGGGTTGAGTATATGTTTGGCTCAGTTGTAATCATTCTGCTGATGGTAGAAATTATCCAGATAATTGGTACGAAGATCAGTAATAAAATGCAGGCAATGAGATAAGCTGTGTTTTAGCCGCGTAGAAAAAAAAGTGCCTTGCTACACTTTGAGGTGCACTGCAGCCAGCTTGACTGGCTGTCAGTGTAGTCTCAACCGCGTAGCAGGGTACATTTTTTTTCGGGAGCGGCTGATACACAGTTTAATTTATATATGTCTGCATCAGCTGAACAAAGAGGTATATCTTCTTATAAATATTTACGCTGAAGTCCTTCATTGGTTCTTCTATGAATTTTTCGAGTTCCTTCCAGTTTTGAACAAGCACCGGCTTAGGCAGAACATAATCTTCTATAAGTTGCTTTACGGTTTTTCCTATTACAATAAGATTCTGGGTTCCCTGAATAATATAACCTCGTGCAGAATCATTTGCATCTGAAACTACACGGTTAATAATGTTTTCTGCACCTGCGTCGTGTGCTGTTTTAGGGAGAAGGGTTTTTACCTTTACACCCATAGCACCTTCTTCTGCCATCATTTCATCCAGGCTGGTAATTTCGTCAGAAAGCTTGAGCAGCTCCTGGTAGGCATTAGACATAGGAGCAGAGAGGGAAGCATCCCACTGACCACGGATTACTACAACATCGTAATATTCGCGGATAGTCTTTTTTACAAATTCTACAAGGAAGGTCTTAAGATAGTTGAGTGGCTCTGTGTATTCAAGAACAGAAAGGCCTTTCTTTTCCAGTGGAGCATTAAACTCTGCTGTGTAATATTTTAAGCTCTGAGGATCTGCGGTTCCAAAAATCTGCATACAGATAGAAGAAGCTTTAGATTCCTTCTGCTCTGTTTCGATTTTTGACATAAGGGCTCTTGTATCGTTTTCGATTTTTTCGATATAAGGTTCAATGATAGAAGAATGGCGATAAGAAACCTTAGTCTCGTATGCAAAATCCTGAGAAATGTGCTGAACAATAAGGTCCAGAGATTTTGAAGACTGCAGACTCTTGATTTTTGCGATAATCTTTTTCCAGTTTCCTAAAGAAACCAGCTCGCGGCTCTGTGTTTCCTTGAACATATCAAAAAGAACAGACCAGTCGATTGAATCGTCGGTAATGCTGTAGGCAACCGCAAGAAAATCCTTAAGATCATCAATTATATATTCGCCGTTTACCTTTTCCAGGCGCGGCAAAGCATTAAATGAAAACTCCTGATAAGAAGAATCGAACTTCTTGAGAATCATGTAATAATCGAACTCGCAGAAATCCTGGAAAATAGAGAAGGCTTTTTCCAGAGTGTCGGCCTTTGAGGCGCGGGTTTCGTTAAAATCATTTGTAAAAACCTGAAGCTTATGCTCAACATCCTGCTGCAGTTTTGCAAAAGGAACAGTTCTGGCCTGCTCAAGAATCTTCTGTTCATCAAGCTGGTCAAGAAGAGCAAGCTGATTTTCAGAAAGCACGTAGTTTATAATCTGGCGTTTAAAAATCTGCGGATTCTGAGCATTGCGGAAAAATGTCTGCGCAGATGAAATTGCCTTGTATAAATCAAAAATCAACTTGCCGAAGGGAGCAAGCATTTCGCCTGAAGCAGGGCGGTAAAAGGTGTGATATTTTGTTTTGGAAATAGTCTTTGCAAGATTCTTAAGACGACGCTTTTTCTCTGCTTCCGGATTTGAGGATTTAAATAATGAAGAAAGTAATGACTGAAAAAAGCTTTCTTTTTCTGCCGGCTTATTAGAAGAGCTGCCTTCTGCTGTGTTTTTTGTACTGTCCATATTTATTATAATATGGTAAAAACTGCAATAATTCAAGGATATATTGAAGTGCCCTTGATTTATGAATATAATTACAAATTATTAAAAAACGTTGCTTTTTACCAGCAGCGTTGTTTTTTTGTGTGAATATATCACTTCAGAAGGAGATTTTATGAAAAAATTATTATTCACGTTATTTGCAGCGGGTGCACTTTTGACAGCTGCATATTCTTATAACCCTCCGGCTGGGGGCGAGGATTTGACCCTTATAGCAAGTCCTGCAAATCTTTCGGGAGCAAATTCTGTAACTGGCGGCGCCTTGTTCAATGCCGGAGCAGATTCAATTCTTGTGAATCCGGCTCTTACCGCAAGAGAACAGCGTGTAAATCTTACAGCAGGCTATACATTCCTTTATTCAACAGAAAAGGAAAAAAACGAAAAGCAGATTGGTGGATCTTTCCAGACTGGTATTTTAATTCCTTTTAAGCTCTACATTTTCAGCGGCTATGTGAATGGAACCTTCTCACCTCTCTGGGAAATGCATCTTGGTAATTCCATGAACTTTAAAGCCGGCCTTTCTAAGGAAATAACAGATAAGCTCAGCGTTGGTCTTGGTGCCGGTGGTGGTTATGCCTGGACAAAGTGGGACAAAGACTGGTCTTTGTATGGAGATGTAGGTGCCCTTTATACAGTTGGAAATCTTGGACCTTTCAGCGACTTCCGTATTGGTGCTTCTGCTCTTAATCTTGGTAAAATGTATAACAATGCAAAGCGCATAGGAATTGATGAAAAAGAAACAAATACTCAGTTCCCTACATTGGTAACCCTTAAGGCAGGTGCCGCTGGAACAATTATTGATACAGATGTTGTAAAGCTCGGACTTGGTCTTGATGTATCTACTCCATGCTTCCAGAACGTCATTGCAGAAATGAATGCCCAGCTTGCCATCAAAAAAGCCTTTTATGTGAGTGTTGGTGAAAAGTTTAATCTGGCAGAGGTAATTCAGAAGAAATACAATTTCATTCCTTCTGTTGCCTTCCTCTTTAAGTTCTCTTTCGATGTTAAGAACAATCAGTATCTTGAAGATAATGGCTGGAGCCAGAGCGAAATGACAGTTTCTGCCGGCTACAAGAATCTTTACAAGACAGTTCACGGTATTTCTGCCGGAGTAGACATTGACCTTGGTATGGCCGACGATGAAGCTCCACAGATTACCGTATGGGATGAAAAAGAGTAGCCGTGAGAAAGGAGATGAAGATGAATAAGAAGATTTTGATTTCTGGCCTTCTTGCGGCCGCACTTACAATTTCTGCTTTTGCAGAGCCAAAATATATTTCACCTAATAACGACGGTGTACAGGATGAGCTTGTAATTCCAATGAAGATTTCGGACAAGCGTTATGTACAGGGCTGGAGCCTTGTGATTATGGATTCAAATCATAACGTTGTCCGCACAATCGAAAATAAAATTGCACGTCCTTCGAAGCTGACCTTTAAGGCTTTCTTTAAACAGCTTTTTACACCAAAGCAGGGTGTTACAGTTCCGGAAACTGTTACCTGGAACGGTGCTATGAATAATGGTGAAACAGCTCCAGATGGAACTTACTTCTATTATATTACTGCTACAGACGATAACGGTAATACAGGAAAAACAAAAGAATACGAAGTAGTAATTGATACTGTTGCTCCTGATGTAGAGCTTGCTCAGCCTTCAGACAAGATTTTTGGTGAAGGTGCTAAGGCTGCCCTTAAAATCAAGCAGACAGGTTCTGTAGAAGATGAATGGGTTGGACTTTTTAAGAGCGCAGATGGTAAGGTTGTTAAGACTGTAAAATGGGTAAATGCCGAGCCAGCTGAATTCCAGTGGAAGGGAACAGATGATACAGACGCTCAGGTATTCGACGGTGTTTATTCTTACGAGATTTCTGCAACAGACCGTGCGGGAAACACATCGCTTCCTGCTTCAATTTCAAACATCATTTATTCTGCGGAAAAACCAGCTACAAACCTTTATGTAAAGGGGTCACGCTATTTCTCTCCAAAAACAGAAAGCAAGAGCTCTGCTGTTACACTCGATGTATCAATTCCTGTTCCGGAAGAAAAAACCGGTAACAAGCTTGTTGAATGGGCAGTTACAGTAAAGGACAGTGCCGGCAAGGAAGTTCGTACTTATAATCAGAATAACACTGGTGCTGTACCTCCTGAGACTATTGTTTTTGATGGTAATGATGATTCGGGCAAGCAGCTTAAGGATGGTAAATACCAGGCTGTTGTTACTGCAAAATATCTGAACGGTTATGAGCCGGCTCCAATTTCTTCTCCAATTCTTGTACTTGATACAGAAAAGCCTTCTGCTCAGATTACTGCTTCTGAAAAGGTTTTTGGTGCTGGTTCAAAAGATACTGTTACCTTTAAGATTTCTCCTGTTCCTTCGGACGGAGCTTCGGTTCCTTCATGGAAGGGTGAGATTCAGAATGCAAACGGTAAGGTTGTAAATTCTTATGACTTTGGTGAGTACCCTCCAAGTGAAGTTGTATGGAACGGTATTTCTTCTGACGGCTCAATTGCCGACAAGGGGCAGTATCGCTTCGTTTTGACTGGAACTGACCTTGCAGGAAACACTGGAGTGAGTCAGACAACAGAGCTTGTTACCTTTGATACAACAGAAGCTCAACTTGTACTTGCTATGTCAGACAAGGCCTTCTCACCAAACGGCAACAAGGTAAAGGATACTATCACCTTTACTCCGGTAACTGCTACTAAGGACGTTGCTTCTTTCGAATTCATAATCCGCGATAAGAAGGGTAATACAGTTTATTCTGTTAAAGAAAATAAAAAGCTTCCTGTAAACTTTGTCTGGGACGGAAAAGATTCTTCAAAGATTCTCTGTCCGGACGGAAGCTATTCGGCTCAGCTTTCTGTGCTTGCCGTAAACGGTTCAACTGCTTCTGCTTCTACACAGAGCTTTGAGCTTGATACAGCGGCTCCAAGTCTTGCTGCAGAAATCCCTTGGAATTCCTTCTCTCCAAACGGAAACGGTGCTCAGAAAAATATTCCTGTCAGCATTAAGGAAAGCACAGCAGAAAAACTCTGGAATGCAGAGGTTCGCGATTCTAAGGATAAGCCTGTGCGCAAGTTCTCATGGAGCGGCAGCAAAGACAGCTTTACCTGGGATGGTACAGATGAAGCCGGAAACATGGCGGCAGATGGTAAATACAATATCGTAATCTTCTCAACTGATGATGCCGGCAACAGCTTCTCTACAGAGCTTAAGGGAATTACTCTCGATAACCGCGAAACAAAGGCTTACATCACAGCAGAGTACGAAGGAATTTCTCCTAATAACGACGGCCTTCTCGATGTCCAGAAGTTCGATATCCGCACTTCTGTAACAGACAATATTAAGGCATGGAACTTTGATGTTCGCCGCGAAGACGGAACAAGTGTTTACGGACTTTCTGAAAAGGACAGTGCAAATCTTCCTGCAACAATCAACTGGAATGGTGCAGGAAAAGACGGCATTGCCTGCGAAGGAACCTTTACAGGAACTCTGGAAATTGTTTATGTAACAGGCAACAAGGTAAGCGCAGTTTCTGCTCCGTTTATCTGTACCGCAACTGCTCCAAAGCTCAGTGTAAAAACTGCTCCTGAATACTTCAGCCCGGATAACGATGGTGTAGATGATGATCTTTACATCAAACTTTCTGGTTCTACCAAGGCAAAAATCAAGAACTGGTCATTTACAATCAAGGATCCTAAGGGTAAGGATTTCTGGAAGACCTCTGGAAAGAGCCAGATTACAGAAAGAATTATCTGGGACGGTTTGAGTAATGTTCAGAAGGATGCCAAGGGAAATGCTGAACGCGTTCAGTCTGCTATGGATTATCCTTACACATTTACTGTAACAGATAATCTTGGAATGTCTTCTACTGTAAACGGTGTAATTCCGGTTGATGTACTTGTAATCCGCGATGGAAACCTCTTGAAGATGGCAGTTCCTTCTATCATCTTTGAATCGGATGCGGCAAACTTCCAGACTGCAAATGCTAAGCTTGATGCAGACAAGGTTGCAAACAACATTAAGGTTTTGAACCGTATTGCTGATATCCTTAAGAAGTTCAAGGACTATAAGGTAACAATCGTAGGTCACGCTAACAAGATTACTGATAATCCGGAAGAAGAGACTGTTGATAATCTTGCTCAGTGGGGACGTGCTTCTATGCCGCTTTCTAAGGAGCGTGCAGACGCAATCAAGGCTTACCTTACAAAGAAGGGTGTAAGCGCTTCTGCTCTTACAACTGATGGTAAGGGTGGTACTCAGCCGGTTGCTGATCCAAAAGACAAGGATAATAACTGGAAGAACAGACGCGTAGAGTTTATTCTGCAGAAATAGTAATAATAGCAAATCCGTTAAAGAAAACTGCGAAAACTTGGAGCAGTTTTCTAGGATTTACTACTAAAAACGTTATCCATCATAATATCATCCGGTGTTGTGGGGAGGTCTGGCAAAAGCTGCTGACTGAAACACACTCCGGATTTTTTTATGTCAAAAATCTGTGGTATGTTTGAAAAATAAATGTCGTAATAGCCCTTGCCGCGGCCAAGGCGTCTGCCGTTTTGTGTAAAGGCGCGGCCCGGAAAAAGGACCAGAATATGTTCGGGGCCCTGCTGGGGCTCTTCAATTTCTACATAGTTAGACGAATGGGCGGCCGGAGAATATTCGTTTATAGACATGTCTTTGAGAAAGCGCGTAAAGCTGAGTTCGTCGACGGCATCGGAAGCGGCGGGTTCTGTAATTCCATAACTGCCGGTTACTGTGCGGCTGTCTGCTGTGTAGCGGTAAAACTCCATTTTGTTTGTATCCGGGAAAATGCGTGGAAGAAAGACTTTTTTCTTTTTTTCGAGGGCATCTTTTATTACATCACTTATATCCGCTTCATCTGCAAGAGGCATGTAGGCGAGCAGGGTGGTGCAGGAAATATAGCGCTGGGAAGCAATAATCTGCCGGCAGATTTTTTTTGACTGCTCGGGGAAGCTTTCTTTTATGTGGGGAGCAGAAAGCTGCTCTTTGATGTATTTCCTTACTTCATTTTTAGTCATAGAAAAAGTATAACATTAATGACCAAAAAAATACACGAAAATATATATACCCCTATTGACTAAAAGGGGCGATTTCAATATAGTAATATTCACGTTCAGCAATGAACTGTGGTTCCTTAGCTCAGTCGGTAGAGCAATGGACTGTTAATCCATGTGTCGCTGGTTCAAGCCCAGCAGGAGCCGAAAGCCTTCTTGAGAAATCAGGAAGGCTTTTTTTTTGTGATTTCTTTTGAGAGAGGAGTTTATTATGAAAAAACTGTTCTGCCTGATCAGTCTGGCTCTGACATTTCTTTTAACGGCCTGTACAAGTTCATCTTACATAGAAAAAAATCATCAGCTTAATATACAAAAACTGCAGACAGCTGCCGCTTACAATTCTGTGCCTGTTAATTTTGAAATCAAGCATATGGTAGATGAAAAGCAGGCTGCAAAAATCCGCGCATACTTTAAGGAAAATGCAGACCTCGATCTGGATGCCCTTGCCGCATCTCAAATTTCAACCTGGGAAAAGGCTGTGGAACTTGCAGTTTTTGTAGCAAAGAACGTTCCTCACGACAATCAGAAAGAATGGCTTGATGACCGTTCTGCAATTTCTCTCTGGGAATATTCCCGCCGCGTTCCGACCGGCTTTAACTGCCGCTGGCATAGCATTCTTTTGAGTGAGCTTATGCTTTCTGCCGGAATCAAAAACCGCTTTATTACCTGCCTGCCGGAATGGAAGGATGACGGCGACTGTCATGTAGTAAATCAGGTATGGCTGCCGGAACTCAATAAATGGGCAATGATAGATTCCGACATGGTGGAGTATGTAACTGATGATGACGGTACTCCGCTTTCTCTTTTTGAAATGCGCGAAGAAGTTATTACCGGTCGTCCTCTCAACATCAACGTGCTTCCGGGCTTTGAAGACTACTGGGTAGCAAAGCCGGCCGGCATTTCTTACATGCAGGCTTACTGGGCAAAGAACCTTTACTGGTTTGCGGCTCACACAACTTACGGCTTTAATCTGGAAGGTACAGACCGTACACTTCCAGACTCTTATGCCGCGCTTATTCCGCCGGGATACGACTGCTCACAAAACTACAGCGCCGGCTTTGCGACTTCGAACGCAGCAGCTTTCTGGGAGTAACCGCCGGCCGCCTTCTGGGATTTTTAATTCCCAAAACCAATCCGCAGTTCTGCTTTGCCTTCCAGCTTTTCCTTCTGGCACCAGAGTTCAAGCTCTGTGATGGAACTGCGCTTTCCGGTAAGGATTTCCTGCACGGTAGCCTTGCGCACAACGTTGTCAATTTCACCGCCGCTCAGAGCGTAGTTTGAAGCAAGTTTTTCTGTCGCAGGCTTATCCAGCCAGTCCAGCTTACTTTTCCAGATTTTCTGCTTAATCTCTGTCGTAGGCTTTTCAAATTTAATCTTGTAGAGGAAACGGCGTTCAAAAGCATTATCCAGGGCAGCGGCAAGGTTTGTCGTAATAATCAGAATGCCCTCCTGCCTTTCTATGTAGTCAAGCAGAACAGATACAATGTGATTTATTTCTACATCATAACTGCGTTCCGGATTTTCTACGCGTTTTCCAAAGAGAGCATCGGCTTCGTTGAAAAGTAGAATCGGAATGTTCTCGCCCTGGTCCTTAGCCTGATGGCAGAAACGGTCATACTTATCGAAAATCTCAGAAAGATTCATTGTGGTTCCGCCACCCCACTGGCTTATGGTTTTACCGATATCAATATGATAAATGGCGCGGCCGGTTTCTTTTGCAATCTGATAGACGGTTTCAGTTTTGCCGGTTCCGCTGTCGCCATAGAACATAATGCACACACCGCGGTTCATACCTTTTTCATAAAGCCGAGTCTGGATTTCTCCAAACTGTTCACGGGAAAGATAGGTTGTAAGGTTGGCAACATCATCCTTAATGTTATCCTTGTAAAAGAGTTCTTTTTTCTGAATCTTTTCGGGGTAGGTGAGCTCGCGGTTTTGAATGCGAAGTCCTTTTGCGAGAAGCTCTTTGTCATTTTTGATGATTGCCTCTTCCACTTTTTTTGGAATGCGGTAATGCTTTGAACAGGAAAAAGGATTGTCTCCCTTGTCGGAGTAGATGTAGCCTTTTTCTTCCAGGGCTTGGAAGGTGTCGCGGAACTCCAGAAAGCGCAGTGCTGTAACCCTGGCCTCGGTAGAAAGAATTCCTATGTGAACCGGAGTTTCGTTGTAACCGTAATAGCAGGTAAAGATCAGGCAGAAAATTGCGGCTTCTTCTGAGTTAAATCCAAAAAAGTTTTTTACACGCCCCAGAGCGATTTTTAATTCCGGATTTTCATTAGCGATAAATGCGCGCTTTGCAAGAATGTCGGCAACTTTTTCGATGCCGTCAAGAAGAGGCGACATTGCCTCGGTAATATTTGCCATAAGTCCTCCTTAAAATTCTTCCTTGTGAGCCAGATAGTAATCTGGTTTATGTCCAGCTTTGTCTGCGCGGCGGGCGAGGGTTTTGAAATCCTCATCCTCCAGCATCCAGTTATAGATGGCAGGGTCAGAGTTTGCCGCCGCATAATGCAGTACGGTTCTGCCTTCATTATCTGTATTGTTCCAGATGGCATCGTAGAACCTGAGCATTTTGATTACATCAGGATTTGTGTTCATTCTAGCGGCCATCATCATTGCGGATTTACCGGAGCTGTCGCTTGTATTCGGGCTGTAGCCGTCCAGAAACAAGGCTTCCAGAATCTCCGGAACTTTATTTGCGCAGGCTAACATTACATGCTCAGTTTTCATGTTCATCAGATAATACTGCAGAGTCATGGGGGTTTCTGCATAAGCAAGTGCTATATCAAGGCAGGAGTCTCCCTCATTGTTTTTCTCTGAGGTCATAAACATATCTTGAATAAAACCTGCTATAACAGAAGCTTCATTACGGGCTGCCAGGTGGTACATTGTGTCTCCGCTATTTGTTTTTGCGGTAATGTTTGCACCTGCCCCAGCCAGCAGTGAAATAACATTAGGATTACTCTGCCAGCGGGCCGCATTCAAAAGGGCGGTAAAGCCTTCCTTGTCGCGCTCCTCCGGATCAAAGCCCAGGTTCAGCAGGAACTCGGTAACTTCCTGAGCAGGGTTACGGCCGGCAGCCGCAATGAGCAGTGTTTCGCCGTCTTTATCAGTTACCTTAGTATCCGCTCCCGCATCAATAAGAGTCTGCAGCACCTGAGGATTGGTAGTGTATTTCGCAGCATACAAAAGAGGGGTCTCCAGAGTTTCGCTGGTCTTTGCTTCAATATCAAAGCCCTTTTCAAGAAAGAGTTTAACCGTCTCCGTATAGTCTGAAGCAGCCGCCCAGTGAAGAAGTGCAGCACCGTCCTTATCCTTGTAGCCAAGATCAAAGCCGCATTTTTCTATTACATGTTCAATAAACTTTACGTCCGGTGCGTTGACAACAGTGCGGGTAAGAATATCGTCTTTAAGCTCCTGGTCAAAGGTATCAAAATCCTTTACAAGTGCATCAAAGACTTCTGCGTCTGCCTCGGTAATTGCATACATGAAAGCATTAATGTCCTTCTTTGCCATAAACGTTCCTCCTTTAGAAACTGACTGGTATAATAAATCCACAGGCTATCAAAGCCTGATAGCCGTGCCTTTTTTTGCGATTTTTCGAAATTTCCTTGATTTCCCTATAAGGGTTCATAGCGTCTGCTCAGCTTTTTTTGTGTTTTAGAGGCTTTTCCTATAAGGGTTTGCATCGTCTGCTCGGTTTTTTTTTATGATTTTGTGATTTCCCTATAAGGGTTCACATCGTCTGCTCAGCTTTTTTTTTATATTTCTGCTTCCCTATAAGGGCTCAGAACTTCTTTTCCGTTTTAAAATACCGGTTTTTTAGGGAAAGTTAAGAGAGAAAAAAAGAACAATAAAACTTGCCAAAAAGTATAAAGAGTTATAAAATGTTATAAAAAGTATAAAGAGTTATAAAGAGTTATAAAGAGTTATAAAGAATTATAAAGAGTTATAAAAACTATAAAGAGTTATAAAGAGTTGTAAAAACTATAAAGAGGAGATTTATGCAGAATCCATTTATAACAACCTTCAGTAAAAATCCAGAAACTTCATATATTTACACAGAAAAGGTAAATGAAATACTGGAAAACTTTTCTTATGAAAACCCATCGGAAGCGGTTTATAAAATTACAGGCGTTCGAGGTTCTGGTAAAACTGTAATTTTAGCCAAGGTCGAAGAAGAATTGCGTAGTGAAGAAAATGCAAAAAAAGGCTGGCTGGTTTTTGATGTGAATCCAGCCAGAGACTTGCTTGCGCAGATTGCTTCAATGCTTGTAAAGGAAGGTTTTGGAAAAAAATCTGCAAAAGGTAAAAGTCTGAATGTTTCAGCAAGTTTTTTAGGGACGGGCGGTGGAATAGGGATTTCTTCAGAGCAGGATGATTCATTTTTTGATATTGGTGTAGAAATTGAAGAAATGATGAAACAGGTTCAGAAAAAGAAGAAAAAGATTCTGATTGGAATAGATGAAGTTTCAAAAACAAAAGAAATGATTCAATTTGCATCAGAATATGGAAAATGGATTAGAGAAAATTTCCCGGTTTATCTGGTCTGCACCGGCCTTTATGAAAATATCATAGAAGTAAGTAATGTAAAAAATCTTACCTTCTTCAGACGGGCAGTAACTGTAAAAACAGAGCCGCTCAACTTTGTTAGAATGTCAGAAATGTATAGAAAGCTGTTGAATATAGATGTAGCCGAAGCCCGCGAAATGGCAAAAATTACAAAAGGCTATGCCTATGCTTTCCAGGAATTAGGTTCCCTGTATTTTAAAAAGAAGTCGCAGGAAAAGCTGTCTGATTTGATCCCAGAATTAAAGTCAGAGCTTTTTGCCTATTCCTACGAAAAAATCTGGGAAGAATTCACAATAGAAGATAAATTTCTTGTAAAACTGATTTCAGATAAGGAAGAATACAAGCGCGAAGAGGTTCTTGTTCTGATGGGAGACAAAGCCGGCAATTATTCAATGTATCGCGACCGCCTCCTCAAACGAGGAATCATCGAAAGCCGTCAGGCCTATATTTCGTTTACATTGCCGTATTTCGCAGAATATGTGAAAGAGTACTGTTAAATTTAAAAAAAATGTGCTGCATTTAAAAAAAATTCATTTTTTAAAATAATTGTATTATAATATTTATAAAAAAAGGAGTTTATATATGTCAGAAAATGCAAAAAAATCAAAAATCATTTCTTTTATTGTTACAAATAGTGAAATCTTGTTATCTTTATTGCTTATGCTAGTTGCTGTAATAATTTCATTTCCAACGCACAGTCATACAGAGAAAGTAAAAGTTTTTTACTTTTTTCATAAAACAGAACAATTTACTGCTGCAATAAAACCGGGATTTCGTTCTTCTTTGTATGGTATCTTTTTCTTTTTTTCTTTTGTATTCAGATGTTATGGAAAAAATATATTAGATAAATCAAATAAAATTCCATTTTATGCCTGGATTATAGCAGTATTGGATGTTTTATTTCTGGCTTCCTTTTTAAATGTATTGGTTTCAGGTGGTAGTGTTATGATTTTTGGAACTGAATTGAAATTTTCTTATCAAGAAATCCTTGGAATAGCAATAGTGTGTTCATGGCTTGGAATAGGTGCGGTAGCAGGTCTCTCATGGATTTTTATTTTTATTACAGGAATTTTTCACTTATTCACTGTTGATAAAGCTCTGGGCTCTGCAGGAATAGTTTATATTTTGTCTTCAACAATCTCTATTGTTTTGCAGTTAAGACTTGCTGGAATAACGGACTTATCTGCATTTACATCCGGATTTTTACTGGCATCACAAAAAGTTAAAGAAGATGCTGTTGATGGTGTTCAGGCGACAAAGAAAGTTGTAGAAACAGCAGCAAAAGTTGCTGTTTCTGCTGCAACTGGTGTAATTGCTGATATGGAGTCGGAAAATGAATAAAAGCAATTCGCTATCAAATAATCCAGCTTTTGATGAGAATAAAATAAATCAGGAAGAATCTCTTTCTAATGATAACTCTACTTTTGAAAAGGAATTGAAAAATTGTGAGAAAAATTTTGATTTGATAACAGAATTTGCCGAAGAAAATCTTTCAGATTCTTGCAAAAGTTTTTGGAACGATGAAAAGAAAAAAATCAAACGACGTTTTAAGCTTTTTGATGGAGATAAGATTTTTATTGTAACCACAGGAATGCTTAAGGCTGGAAAATCAACTTTTGTAAATTTGCTTTCTAGATGTGAAAATGCCTCTCCAATTGGATTCGGGGTTGATACAACTCTCAGACCCGCACTTATAACCATGTTAGCGGCCGATGAGCCAAAGAATGATAGAGGAGGAGTGATTAGAATATATAAGAAGTCAAAACTAGAAGAAGTAATAGATTCAATTCGTGGACTAAATGAAAAAGAAGTAGAATATGATGAGGTCGAATTAACAAAAGAAAATATAAGATACTATCTTTGTAGTAAAGATAAAGAATTGAGAGCAGAACCTGTTTTTATTGAAGTTGATGTTCCATATAATCCAAACAGTATTCTTTCTGATAATAGATGTGTAATCATAGATATGCCAGGCCTTGATTCATATGAGGCAACCATATCAAGAAGACCTGAAGAATATACGAATATATTTAAGGAATGTGATTATCTGCTTTTTGTTCAAAGCAGTGTTTCTCCGTTAAATGATAGAGCAAGTGATTATCTTAAGAAGTTTGGGGAAGAAAGATCTGAATGTACATATGGTTTAATTCAGAATAAAATGAACGCCCATTATTGGAGAAAAAATGACGAAATAGAAAATGAATTTTCAGATCAATTAGAAAAGGGGGTGGAGAGTTTTAAGAAGAAAGTAGGTATAAAAGATAATCAGTTTAATTTAAATGATTGCAAGACTGCCAATTTGGGAATGCAATATGATTTATTGTTTAATGAAGATTTGATAGATTCAGAAAAAAAAGCTAACCTGAATTCAGAATATGACCTTTTGGAAAAGTGGCTTCGGGAAAAGATAAATAAAGAGGGAGAAAAAAATCATACTATTCATTCTATAGATGAGTTGGTAAATGAAATAGAAAAAACTAAGAAAGAAATAAACGAACAAATAGAACAGATTAAAAATAGGGAACAGGAAAACAATAATAGTCACAATGAAATACAAGATAAGTTAAATAAGATTCCTTTACCTCGGACTGAATATCAAGAAACTTTCTCAAAATACAGTTATTCAGTAGATACTAAAACTGTGAAAGAAAAAATAGAAAAGAATTTTAAGGAAGAGTTTCAGCAGAATAATTGGAAAAACTGTTTTAGCGGAGATAAAATATCTACTAGTCTTCGAAAATACTTAAAACTTAAGAGAGAGCTAAAGAAAATTGCAATTAACGAAGTTAAATCATTTATTCATGATTGTGAATTATCAAAAGTGTGGATAGGCAAAAATAAAACTGTTGTAAATGAAATAAATGATATAATCACAAAAAATGGGGGGAATCTAATATCGAATGATGAAAAATTGGGGGATACCTTTGAAGAATCAAAAGTTAATTTATCGGAGCCAAATGATCCTGCAATAATTGTCAAATTTAAGATTTTTAGAAAAATTCAACGTACAACTAATGATTTCTTAGAAAACGAATGTAGCATAATGATGGAAGATATTGATAAAACAATCGAGACAATACTTAATGAATTTGAATCTAGTAATTCAAAAACTAAGAAAATTGCTAAAAAAATGTTTAGCCTTATAGAGAATGGAGTTAATAAGCCAAAGGAATTCGAAATAAGACAATTACAAAATGATTTAGAAAATATAGTTGATGAAATAAAAGAAAATAAAAAAGATCACGAAAGCCTAATTAAAATACGTGATCAATTAGGAAAATTAGCAAAACAAATAAAAGGAATAAAGTATGAATAAAAAAAATGGAAAGATTGTTAACGTATATACAAAGCATTATTTTATTCTTTTGTTATTAATTGTATTTCGTTATCTTGATGCCTTGTATCAAAAAAGTAAGTTTCTGCAAACTGCAATACCAGTTCCTTTATTAGCCTGGCTTTTCGATTTATTACTAGTTTATGCGATAATTGATGTTATTATTATTCCTATACTTCATTATAAGATGCTTAAAAATGTAAAAGCTTTTAGCTTAAGAAGTAGTGATGAAATAAATAAAGAAATATTTAAGGTACAACATGTCATCAAAAAAATAAAAGACGATACTGAAAAGGAATCTTATAAAGAACTTCAGAATTATTTAGATAAAAAACAAACTCGTTTTTATTCAGATGAAGATAAGAAGGAAATAGAAAATCAGTTGGTACAATATTACAAGAAAGAGTCTAACAAAATAATCAAGCATTATAGTGTAAAGGCTGCTTTTCTTGCTACTCTTAATAGAAATCAGTTTATAGATGGCTTATTTTTATTTATCGCACAGTATAAAATGGCAATGGAGCTGATATTTTTACATGGATATAAGCCTTCTCCAGTATTCAATTCATGTTGTTTAATTTGGAGTTTTCGAATTTCGATATTTGGTGGTATTTTTTTTCAGCCAACTGCAGATTTTATTGGAAAAAATGTTGGAAAATTCATAACTACAATGAAACCTGAATTTATTGGAAAGGTGGCATTGAGCGGTTTCGTTTCAAATTTGTCTTCAATTGGTTCTGAAATGACAGCCAGTGCATCAACAATTTATTTTTCAGGAAAAATAATAAGTAATAGACTTTTAGGGTATCAAGATGAAGGAATTGTTTCTGAGCTAGAAAACGAACAAAAGCAGATCGAAGAAAAAAATAACTAAATAATTAAATCTATTTTTGTTATAGATCCTACAATTATTTAAAGTTTACAATTCTCTCGGAAAGTGGTAGAATAATCACAACTAGAATACTAGTATATTACTTGCTTAAAAGAGGCATTTATGAATGATACATTGAAGCAGATTGGCGCAACTGGGATTGTGCCGGTTGTTGTTTTGAATAAGGTTAGTGATGCTGAGCCTTTGGCAGAAGCGTTGATTAAGGGAGGGCTTCCTTGTGCGGAGGTTACTTTCCGTACTGATGCGGCTGAAGAAAGCATTCGTGCTATTTCTAAAAAGTTCCCGGATATGTTTGTTGGTGCAGGAACTGTTCTTACTACTGAGCAGGTTGACCGTGCTATCGGTGCGGGCGCTAAGTTTATTGTTAGCCCGGGACTGAATCCTAAGGTTGTGGAATATTGTATTAAAAAGGGCTATCCAATCACACCTGGTATTATGACTCCAACTGAGCTCGAGGTTGCTCTTGGCTTTGGGCTTGATGTTGTAAAGTTCTTCCCGGCAGAAAATGCAGGCGGGCTTAAGATGATTAAGGCTATGAGCGCTCCATACACTATGATGAAGTTCATGCCGACCGGCGGAATTAATGCAACAAACGTGCGCGACTACCTTGCCTGCGACAAGATTCTTGCCTGTGGCGGCAGCTGGATGGTGAAGGGCGACCTCATTAATGCAGGCGACTTCGCAGAAATCGAGCGTCTTACGAAAGAAGCTGCACAGATTGTAAAGGAAATCAGAGGATAAAGGTTATAGGTGCTAGGTTTTAGGTTCTAGGAAAGTGAAAGCAGGCGTTGCGGGCGGCGTTTGAGCCCGCAGAGGGGGTAGCGGAAAACGCCACTGGCGGTTGGAGCGAGGGGGAGACTTCCCCCAACCCCTAGAACCTAGCACCTGAAACCTAAAACCTAAGAAAAGGAGATAAAAAATGAAAGTAGTAACATTTGGTGAAATAATGCTTAGACTGGAACCTGAAGGATATTTCCGTTTTGTTCAGGTTGATAAAATGACTTCTACCTTTGGAGGCGGGGAG
>JAEEGJ010012451.1_pt1 | contig 21059 bp, 20 predicted proteins | sample 8958761 | NCBI WGS metagenome assembly JAEEGJ01 (sample SAMN16246546, study PRJNA631951) | gut metagenome | biome: gut microbiome; feature: rumen; material: RS-attached | host: Bos | place: Iran: Karaj | collected 2018-10
TCTGCACTACACCTCCGAATGGATCATCCAGGGCACCACGCGCGGCATCTTCCGCGAAGTGAGCCGCGAATGCGGCGGCTCGCCCCTCGACCAGAAGTTCAACTTCATGTCGAACCATCCGGCCTCGTACAAGCAACTCAAGGACAATCCGAAGAACGTGGCCAAGATCCGCGCCGCCGAGCAGAATCTCGAAACCTGGGACTACTGGTACATCCCCAAGGCCGACCTGCCCAAGTGCATCAAGAACATCAAGACGGGCGACATCGTCGGTTTCAACAGCTCGACCCCCGGCCTCGACATCGCCCACGTGGCCTACGCCTACTGGGAAGGCGACACCCTGACCTTCATCCACGCCTCTTACACCGATAAGAAAGTGGTCATCAACAAGACCCCGCTGGTGCCGTACACCAACGGCATCAAGGCCCACAACGGCTTGCGGGTCGTCCGGCTGAACGATTTTTAAAAAAATATTTTAGAATCCGGGACTTTTGACTATTTTTGCAGTCCCAAACCAAGCCACTTTAGCTCAGTCGGTAGAGCAGCGCATTCGTAACGCGCAGGTCGGCAGTCCGAGTCTGCCAAGTGGCTCAAAAAAGAGTCAGGAATCGTCCTGACTCTTTTTTTATTGTTCCAATTCATCGTGAAACAGATGATGCCAAACGGGTTTTCCGATAATTATATGATGCCGGAGGTCAGAGAACCAGTCAAGAGAATAAGGGAACACAAAGCGGGATAATGCCTGGCTATCAGTTCCATTCTTTCCCCATTTGACTCGCCGGCGAAGCTGTCTGTCCAGTTTCCTCCAGGTCTTGGATTGAACCAGCGTGTAGGCCGGGATGTCGGGATACTTAAACGCAACGCTGACAACACGTCCCTCCCTGTCGACCGTGAAAATCAGGCCCAGGGAAAGAGGCATAATCTCTATATAATTATGTGTATTAATCCCAGCGCCATATTCAATGTGATAATAAGACCCCAAATCCATAATCACATCTTTAGAAAAACTATTCAGAAGAGAAGCATCGATCTGAGAAACGATGTCATTACTACCTTCCAGTTCAGGAAAACCATATCTTTGATAATCCACACATCTCCAACTGCTATCCCGCGCAATATCTGCTGCATAAGGATCTGAGGCCCGATAAGTAAGAAAGGCCCGTTGCCCGTATTCATCGGGCGTAGTCAGTTCCTCCGTCACCATTCCACAACGAACTTGCGCAAAAGCAAGTGAAGGTGCAATGATAATGACAAAGAGGAAAACGAAGAATGCATCTAAGGCTTTCATGGCCTTTCATCAGTATCAAAACCGAGATTATTCATATTGGGTAACATATCATTGGAAAGGTAGAATAATTGTGAAACATTATATCCTCCCCAGAATGATAAAGCCTCCTTTAATACAATAAACGATTGATCCGATGGCGCAACCAGATATCCGTAAGCAGCATCCCATAATTGATTGTTACCTTGAGATTCATATAGCGCAGAGAGACCATATACCTCGACTAGTAGACATTTTGCTTCGAATTCAAAATAAGCATCATCTCTACTACGGAAAGAAAGATTTTGATATTGATAAATATGGAACAGTTCTTCTGTGATAACGGCTGGACTCGAGTCGCGCCATCTTATCTCACGCGTAATTCTATTAGTCAAAGCCTTATCTTGGGCAGGAATAGAAAAATCCAAAATAAAATTAATTGATAATCCATCCAAAGCACCAACTAGTGTTTGAAGAACAGGGTTTGAATAAATAGAATCCAAACTATTCAAAAAGTTTTGAATATAAAACGAGTTTGAATCAATATCGGAAGGAAAACTCAATGTAATGAAAGAATTATTCGAATACGAAGAATTCGTATAACTGGGTGGAGGAGAACCACTTGAGCCCGAATTACCGCTGCCACTATTACCACCTTCAGGAAAAGAAGGAGGAAAATCATCCCAAGGGTAATCGGGCCAATCGGTCCACAAATCCCCATAATCGCCGCCATAATTGCCAATAATCTGAGCTGCTTCTAGTTCGCCCTCATAGAAAGCAGTATAAAAGCATTGTATACAAATGTATCCTAGCAACTCGTGTTCCCAAAAATACTCTCCTCCACATATCGGACAGACATAGTTGGATTTAGTCTTAATCTCTTTAAACGCTAAAGCCGTAAAAGTTTCAAAAAACGAAAGAATGTTCCCGTAACCATCTTCGTTATGAATGGCGTCGGTATGGCTTCTTTTCTCGCCGCGGTCGTAGACGTCCATCGAAAGAAACCGTCCTTGAGGGTTTGTATATATCTCAAGACCCGTATAGCCATTTCGGGAGGAATTGCACAAAAACTCCATATAAAGATCTTCGTCAAAATGACCAGGCCAATTAACGCTATTCATTTGGGGCAGGAAGAAATGATTGAAACAAAAGATGGAGTCCGTCTGCTTATCTTTAATAAAAGTCAAACTGAAATGGCTTTCGGTTAATCGATAATACAGGCCATCATAGAAAACCATATGATATCGAGCAGTCTCACGAACAGGAACGTCTATATATACAAAAGCCTCGGTTTCAGAAACAACGGCTGATTGCCACAACGGGGTAAAATCCAACCTTTTGAAGAAAGATGAATCTATCTGAGTTGCCTTAGTCTGCAAATAATGATGAGCAAAAAGACTTTTAGCATCTTTGATGTACGAAGAATCTTCCACCGGAAATGGACTTAATGACTCTGTATTCACACAAGCTACTACTGCAAAGCAAATGAATAAGACCAAGAAAAGGCGAATAAACGGGAATCGCATATTTAACTAATCGAAGATATCTTTAATAGAAAACTCTCTAACTATCCGGCAAAGAACTCTTGAGGAATTCGTTACGGCATGGCTATATTCAAAAGAAACACCTTTCCGGAAGTTTCGCTCCAGACGCCGCCAATATCTTGGAGCAATGGAAGTATACTCAGGGCTATCGGGATACTTGAAAACCACACTGAGCAGGCGGCCTTCGTCATCTATAGTAAAAACAAATCCCATCTGGTTTTGCGCAGATTGGTCGAGACCGCATAAAGCAGTTATCTGCTCGTGGGAAAGACTCCGAATAAAGGCGCGATGAATATCACGCTTGAAGGAGACATCCTGATAAGTATAGCGATAAGCACTTCTGTTCGTCACCCTCCAACTGCTATCCCGCGCAATATCTGCTGCATAAGGATCTGAGGCCCGATAAGTAAGAAAGGCCCGTTGCCCGTATTCATCGGGCGTAGTCAGTTCCTCCGTCACCATTCCATTGCGTATCTGCGCGTAAGCGGAAGAAAGAGGGGCGACGGAAAAGACGGAAAGGGCGAAAATGACATAAAAAGAAGGCCGGCGGAGATGCTTCGTCGGCCGTCTTAAAGAATTACCCACTTTATTATTTCTTGAAGTAGTCGGCCACCTCTTCGGTGGGGACGAGTTGTTCCTCGAATGCGTAGGCGCCAGTGCGGGGGGATTTGACCATCTTGATGCACTTGACCACATTCTTCAGCTGCGACTTGTCGCCGCTGAACGTTGCGACAGCTTTCTTTGCCATGGTATAATAAAGTTAAGGGTTTACTTGATCTCCTTGTGCACGGTATAGCGTTTGAGGTACGGGTTGTACTTCTTGAGTTCCATGCGCTCGGACGTGTTCTTCTTGTTCTTGGTCGTGATGTAACGGGAAATGCCGGGAACACCGCTCTGGCGCTGCTCGGTGCATTCCAGGATCACCTGAACTCTGTTACCTTTCTTTGCCATATCCGTAAAATTAAACGATGTTGATCAAACCTTTTTCCCGGGATTCCTTCAGGGTTTCGGCGAGACCGTTCTTGTAGATGGTCTTCATACCCTTGCAGGACACTTTCAGGGTCACGTATCGCTGTTCCTCTTCGAGCCAGAAACGTTTGGTCTTGAGGTTCGGGGCGAATTCGCGTTTAGTACGTCTCTTGGAGTGGGAAACATTGTTTCCGATCACCCGCTTCTTTCCAGTAACTTGACAAACTCGTGCCATTGTTGTATCTTTTTTATTTTCTATTTTCCAAAGGGGCTGCAAATATCTTGTTTTTTCTCCAAAAAAACAAATAAAATTTTCATTTACAAAAACTTCAGCAATCGCTTCCAGCGGATGTTCTTCGGGAACGGTAGGTTCGCATCGGTCGACATCCAGATGACCCGCGGCTTGCCCACGATGTGGTCTTCGGGGACGAATCCCCAGTAGCGGGAGTCCAGCGAATTGTGGCGGTTGTCACCCATCATGAAGTAGTAGTCCATTTTGAAGGTGTAGGTGTCGGTGGCTTCACCGTTGATGATGAAACGGCCGTCGTCCGTCACCTCGAGGGTGTTGCCCTCGTACACTTCGATGATGCGGCGCCAGAGCGGCAGATTTTCGGCGGTCAGCTGTACGGATTCCCCCTTTGCCGGAATCCAGATCGGACCGTAGTTGTCGCGCGTCCAGCCCGTTTCCACGAAGGGGAAAAGCATGATTTCCGAATCGGGATAGTCGGGCGGAAAGACGTCGACGTTCTGCACGACACTTTCCACATTGGCCAAAGTTTCGATTTTCTCACGTTGTTCGTCGGTCAGCGGAAGGGCCGGATAGCCCGGGAGCGTCTGGCTGTACCAGACTTCCGCCATGTTGAAGCCCATGTCACGCAGGACGATGGGGTTGATGGCGTTGCCGTTGGTCACGACCTGGTAGGTGTTCTGGATCCCGGGGTACCGCTCCTGCGGAACGCCGTTGACCCAGACCCAGCCGTCGATCACGCTGAGCGAATCGCCGGCCACCGCCACGCAACGCTTCACATAGTGGTCCTTCTTGTCCACCGGCCGGACTTTCAGCGGCCCGTACGTCTTTTCCGCGTATTCGCGCGAAGTCATGCGTACGTGCGTGTAATAGTCTTCGGCCGGGGCTTTGCTCAGCACGGTGTCGCCGTGCGGGAAGGAGAAGACGACGTAATCGTCGCGCTGGACGGAGCCGAAGCCCTTGAGGCGCTTGTAGCCGTACTGCAGGGCGGTCGAGTAGCTCTCCTTGCCCGAACCGGGCATCGTGTTGTGGACAAAGGGGACGGAAAGCGGCGTCTGCGGAAGCTTGGGACCGTAGGCCGTCTTGCCGACGAACAGGTAATCGCCCGTCAGAAGGGAACGCTCCATGGAGGAGGAAGGAATCTTGAATGCCTGGAAGAAGAAGATGTTGATCAGCGTGACCACGACGACGGCGAAGATGATGGCGTCGAGCCATCCCAACGCCACCTTGAGCGCACGGCTCTTCGTGGCCAGCGTGTCGATCCAGCCCTTCAGCTTCCGGGTGACGCAGAACTCGAAAACCACGATGAGGCCCAAAAGCCACCACCAGTTTCCGTGCCAGGCCACCCAAAGCACATAGAGTGCGGCCCAACAGGCGAACCGCACCCAGGATTTCCTATCGATTCCCTTGAGATTCAACGGGAAATTATTTTACAGAGTTGACAATGGCTTCGAACGCCTCCGGGTTGTTCATCGCGAGGTCGGCGAGGACCTTGCGGTTCAGACCCACGTTCTGCTGCGCGAGACGGCCCATGAACTGGGAGTAGTTCATACCGTGCTGGCGGGCGGCGGCGTTGATGCGGGTGATCCAGAGCGAACGGAAGTTGCGCTTCTTGTTCTTGCGGTCGCGATACGCGTAGGTCAGACCTTTCTCGTAAGTGTTCTTCGCAACGGTCCAGACATTCTTCCTGGCGAGGAAGTTGCCCCGGGTTTCCTTCAAAATCTTCTTGCGGCGTGCTCTCGATGCGACGCTATTGACAGATCTAGGCATGTGTGTTTGGTTTTTTGGACGTCAGCGCCCCGGCTCGCGGGGACTTGCCGGCTGACCGTCCGGTTCAACAATAAATTAAATTACTTGACTAACAAAGCTTTTACCCGCTTCACGTCGGCCTTGTCAATCAGGGCGAAATGATCGAGGTTCCTCTTCTGCTTCTTCGTCTTCTTGGTGAGAATGTGGCTGTGATAAGCGTGCTTTCTCTTGATCTTACCCGAACCGGTGAGCGTGAAACGCTTCTTCGAACCGGTGTTGGTCTTCAATTTAGGCATAATACAAATTATTATAAAAGAGTGTTGGTTACTTCTTCTTAACCGGGGCGATCATCATGATCATGCGCTTGCCTTCCAGCTTGGGCATCTGCTCGGCCTTTCCGTATTCCTCGAGTTCGAGGGCGAAACGGAGAAGGAGTTTCTCACCCTGCTCGGAGAACAGGATGGAGCGTCCGCGGAAGAAGACATAGGCCTTGACCTTCGAGCCTTCCTGCAGGAAGCTCTTGGCGTGGTTGAGCTTGAACTGGTAGTCGTGCTCGTCGGTCTGGGGGCCGAAACGGATTTCCTTGATGACCACCTTCGATGCATTCGACTTCTGTTCCTTCGCCTTCTTTTTCTGCTGATAGACGTACTTCTGATAGTCGAGAATCTTGCACACAGGCGGCTCAGCCGTAGGCGCGATTTCCACCAGATCCAATTCCCGCTCCTGGGCCAGCTTCAACGCCTGCGAAAGCGGATAGATGCCCTGCTCGGGCACGTTATCACCCACCAGGCGCACGCGCGGGGCGGTAATCGCTTCGTTGATTCTGAGTCCGTCGTCCTTGTCCTTCCGGTTCTGCGGAAGCCGCGGGTCCGGTTTACGCGGGGCCTGCGGTCTCGGTTTCGGGGGTCTGTAGTTCGTTGCTATAGTCTGGTCCTCCTGTAGTTAAGTGGTTGTTAATAAATATGTTAAAGTATAATTACTTCAATTCGTTCGCAATCTCCTGTTTCATGTAGTCCGTGAAAGCCTGGAGGGTCATCACACCTTTGTCTTCCCCACCCTGCTTGCGGACCGAAACGGTATCGGTGGCCTGTTCCTTTTCACCAACAATCAGCAAGTAAGGCATCCGCTTGAGCTCATTCTCGCGGATCTTCTTGCCGATCGTGACGTTACGGTCATCGATTGAGGCGCGAATTTCGGAATTATTCAACAAATCGCAAACTTTTTTTGCAAAATCGTTAAATTTTTCACTCACAGGGAGTATCGACACCTGATCGGGCGACAGCCAGAGCGGAAGCTTTCCGCCGGTATGCTCCAGCAGGACGGCCACGAAACGCTCCATCGAGCCGAACGGGGCGCGGTGGATCATCACCGGGCGGTGACGGCAGTCGTCGGCGCCCACATACTCCAGTTCGAAGCGCTCGGGGAGGTTGTAGTCCACCTGGATCGTACCCAGCTGCCAGCTGCGGCCGATGGCGTCTTTCACCATGAAGTCGAGCTTCGGACCGTAGAAAGCGGCTTCGCCGTATTCCACCACGGTGGGCAGGCCTTTCTCGGCGGCCGCCTCGATGATGGCGGCTTCGGCCTTCTCCCAGTTCTCGTCAGAGCCGATGTACTTGCTGCGGTCGACCTTGTCGCGCAGCGACACCTGGGCCGTGAACTTGTCGAACTTCAGCGTGCGGAAAATGTAAAGCACGATGTCGATGACCTTGCAGAACTCTTCCTTGAGCTGGTCGGGACGGCAGAAGAGGTGGGCGTCGTCCTGCGTAAAGCCGCGGACGCGGGTCAGGCCGTGCAGTTCACCGCTCTGCTCGTAGCGGTACACAGTGCCAAATTCCGCGAAGCGGAGCGGCAGGTCGCGGTACGAACGGGGTTTCGACTTATAGATTTCGCAGTGATGCGGGCAGTTCATCGGTTTGAGGAGGTACTCCTCCCCTTCCTGCGGCGTAGTGATCGGGCGGAAGGAGTCCTTGCCGTATTTGGCCCAGTGGCCGGAGGTCACGTAGAGTTCCTTGTTGCCGATGTGCGGGGTGATCACCTGCAGATAGCCGTATTCTTTCTGAACCTTGCGCAGGAACTGTTCCAGGCGTTCGCGGAGCGCAGCGCCCTTGGGCAGCCAGAGCGGCAGACCCATACCCACTTTCTGCGAGAAGGTGAAGAGTTCCATCTCCTTGCCGAGCTTGCGGTGGTCGCGCTTCTTGGCTTCCTCGAGCATCACCAGATACTCGTCGAGCATGCTCTTCTTGGGGAAGGTGATGCCGTAGATGCGGGTCAGCTGCTTGTTGTGCTCGTCGCCGCGCCAGTAGGCGCCGGCGATGGTCAGGAGCTTGACGGCCTTGATGACGGAGGTGGTGCGGAGATGAGGGCCGCGGCACAGGTCGGTGAAGGCACCATTCTTATAGAAGGTGATGGTACCGTCCTGCAGGTCGCCGATCAGTTCGCACTTGTAGGGGTCGCCCTTTTCGGTATAGGTCTTGAGCGCGTCCGCCTTGGAGACTTCCGTACGCACGAAGGTCTCGCCGCTGCGGGCCAGCTCGAGCATTTTTTCTTCAATCTTGCGCAGGTCGGCTTCGACCAGCTGTTTGTCGCCCAGGTCCACATCGTAGTAGAAGCCGTTCTCGATGGCCGGTCCGATACCGAAACGGATGCCGGGATACAGGGCTTCCAGCGCTTCGGCCATCAGGTGGCTGGAGGAGTGCCAGAAGACGTTCTTCGCCTCGCGGTCTTCCCATTTGTGGAGTTTGAGCGTTGCATCTTCGAGGATGGGGCGTTCGAGGTCGTAAACCTGGTCGTTTACCGATGCACACAATACATCGTTCGCGAGCCGGGGGCTGATGCTTTCAGCGATCTGGTAAGCCGTCGTGCCCTTCTCGAACTCTTTGACGTTGCCGTCGGGAAATGTAATTTTTATCATCATCACTACAATTGATATTTGATTATCGGTTGTTTTTCGGTTCAACCTGCAAATATACATTTTTTAAATAAGGAATTTTGCTTTCAGCGAAGATTTCACTACTTTTGTGTGATATGAGGAAAGCATTGCTCAAGAAATTGCAGGAAGCGCTGACTTCCGTGCTTCCTGTCGGCATCATCGTCCTGATCCTGTCGCTTACGCCGCTCGTGACCCTTTCCGCACGGGAAATGACGGTATTCGGAATCGCCGCCCTCCTGCTGATCGTCGGCATCGCCCTCTTCAACCTGGGCGCCGACCTGTCCATGACCCCGATGGGCAACTACATCGGATCCGGCCTGACCAAAAGCAAGAAGGCCAGCATCCTCTTGCTGGTCAGTTTCCTGATGGGCCTGATGATTACCGTCGCCGAGCCCGACCTGTCGGTGCTAGCCGATCAGGTCAGTTCCCTGATGAACGGTATGCTCCTGATCGCCACCGTCGGCGTCGGCGTGGGCATCTTCCTGCTCGTGGCCGTACTCAAGATCGTCTCGCGCACCGACCTGACCAGCCTGCTGCTCTTTTTCTACCTGGTGCTCTTTGCCGTCGCCACCGTCCTGTTCGGCAGCGAGAAAGGCGGCCTGCTGCCCCTGTCGTTCGACTCCGGCGGCGTAACGACCGGCCCCATCACCGTCCCCTTCATCATGGCCCTCGGCGTGGGCATCGCCCTGACCGTCGGCGGCCGGCACGCCAATGAGAACAGCTTCGGGCTCATCGCCCTGTGCTCCATCGGCCCCATCATCGCGGTAATGACCCTGTCCCTCTTCTCGAAAGGCACCCTCACTTACCAACTGCCCGACTATTCGATGGAAAACGTGCTGGAAGACGGTATCTGGGACCAGATCCTCGAGACCATGGTCGACGTCGGCAAATCCCTGGCCCTGATCGTCGTCTTCTTCCTGATCCTGCAGTTCACGGTCCTCAAGCTCCCGAAACGGGCTTTGGTCCAGATCGCCATCGGCATCCTGTTCACCTTCCTCGGCCTGGTCGTCTTCCTGACTTCCGTGGTCGTGGGCTTCATGCCGATCGGCTACAAGATCGGCGTCCAGCTGGCCGGTTACAGCAAGACGCTGCTGATCGTCCTGAGTTTCATCCTCGGCTTCGTGGTCGTGCTCGCCGAGCCGGCGGTCCACGTCCTCAACCAGCAGGTCGAGGAAATCACCAACGGCCAGGTCTCGCGCCGGCAGATGATGATCGCCCTGTCCGTCGGCGTGGGCGTCTCGATCGGCCTTTCCATCATCCGCATCATCTACGGATTCTCGCTGCTGTACTATCTCATCCCCGGCTACCTGCTGTCGCTGGGGCTGTCGTTCTTCGTACCCAAACTCTACACCGCCATCGCCTTCGACTCCGGTGGCGTGGCCAGCGGTCCGCTGACCTCCAGTTTCATCCTGCCGATGGCCATCGGCGCGTGCGTGGCCCTGCATTCGCAGGCGGAAGTGCTTTCGCTGGCTTTCGGTATCGTCGCCATGGTGGCGATGACCCCGCTGATTACCATCCAGACCCTCGGTTTCCGCGCCGTCATGGAGCGCAAGGCCCACAGCAAGGCCGCGATGCGCAAGATCCTGGCGGCCGATGACGAACAAATCATCTATTTCGAGTAAGCCATGGCGACCGGTCCATCCACTTATGTCAAGAACATCGCTCCCGAAAAACTGGAGCTGCTCATTGCCATCGTCAATGCGCCCAAGGTCCGGTTCTACACCAACCTCATCCAGTCGTCGGAAGCCAACCTCTACCTCGCGGTCCAGGCCAGCGGCACGTCCGAGAAAGCCATCATGAACTACCTCGGCCTCAACCAGTCCAACCGCTCGGCCATCTTCAGCGTCGTCCGGGAGGACAAGCTCAAGGACCTGCTGGAGGTTCTCGACGAAAACTTCTCCACGATCAAGGACGGCGGCGGCATCGCCATCACCGTCCCCCTGACCAGCGTCATCGGCACCCTGGTCTACGGTTTCCTCAGCAACGACAAGCGCACCATCAAACAATGAATACCAAGAAATACGAACTCATCTTCTGCATCGTCAACGCCGGCTTCGCCGTCGAGGCGATGGAAGTCGCCCGCAGGGCCGGCGCCAAAGGCGGCACCATCATCCGCGGCCGCGGCACGGCCAATCCCGAGGCGGAGGAATTCTACCAGATCTCCATCCAGCCCGACAAGGAAATCCTCTGGCTCATCGTGCCCAAGGAGATCAAGGATGACGTGATGCACCAACTCTATCAGAACGTGGGCCTTTCGACCCCCAGCAAAGGCATCGCCTTTTCCGTTCCCGTCTCCCACGCGATCGGCCTCCACGAAGAAGATGACCCCAAACCGAAAGAAGAAACCCAATCATGACAGACACCGTCAATACCGCCCCCTCCAAATGGAGCCTGGCCGCCAAGGACGGCCTCATCCTGGCCGCCGTCACCGTCGTCGTTTCGACGCTCACCTTCCTGACCAAAAACGGGTTCCTCAGCGGCCTGCTCTGGCTCGTCAAACTGGGCGGCAGCATCTGGCTGCTCAGCGTCATCATGAAGCGCTACGGGAAGGCCCATCCCGATGAATCCACCTTCGGCTACGGCGTCATCGTGTGCACCCTCTCCGCCCTCGTCTGCGCCGTCTGGTCGTTCGTCGAATACCAGTTCCTCTTCCCCAACGCCGTGGCCGAGGCCTTCGAGCAGATGTTTACCCAGTTCGACCAGATGGGCGCCATGCTCCCCGAAGGCTTTACCGACGTGATGCTGCGGATGGAAGACAACTACGCCCAGATCAACTGCATCAGCGGCTTCTTCTGGTGCGTGCTGCTCGGCATCATCTTCAGCGCCATCCTGTCGCGCAGCGGCCGCAACCGCAGCGTCTTCACGCCTGAGGAGATGGAGGAAAACAACGACGACGAATTCAATTTTTAGCCAATGGACCTTTCCATCGTCATATCGCTCTATAACGAAGAGGAATCGCTGCGCGAGCTGGTCGCCTGGATCGACCGGGCGCTGGCGCCGCACCACTACGAATACGAAATCATCCTGGTCGACGACGGCAGCCGCGACAATTCCTGGAAGATCGTCGAAGAACTTTCTCAGGAATATCCCCAGATCCGGGGCATCAGTTTCCGGCGCAACTACGGCAAGTCCGCCGCCCTCTACTGCGGTTTCGAAGCCGCCCGCGGCGACATCGTAGTCACGATGGACGCCGACCTCCAGGACTCGCCGGAAGAGATTCCCGAGATGATGCGGATGATCCGCGAAGACGGTTACGACCTCGTGTCGGGCTGGAAGAAAAAGCGCTACGACAACGTGGCCACCAAGAACCTCCCGTCGAAGCTCTACAACGCCACCGCCCGCAAGGTCACGGGCATCAAGCTCCACGACATGAACTGCGGCCTGAAGGCCTATCGCAACGAAGTCGTGAAGAATATCGAGGTCTACGGCGAAATGCACCGCTTCATCCCCTACCTGGCCAAGCAGGCGGGCTTCGACAAGATCGGTGAAAAGGTCGTCCACCACCAGGCCCGCAAATACGGCAAAAGCAAGTTCGGCATGAACCGCTTCATCCACGGCTTCCTCGACCTGCTCTCCATCTGGTTCCTCCAGAAATTCGGCAAGAAACCGATGCACCTGTTTGGCGGCATCGGCACGCTCACGTTCCTGATCGGTGCGGTGATCGCCATCTGGCTGATCATCGACAAGCTCGTGGCCCAGGCCCACGGCGCCTATTTCCGTCCCGTGGCCGACCAGCCGCTGTTCTACCTGGCGCTCGTGGCCATCATCCTCGGCGCCCAGCTATTCCTCACGGGCTTCCTCGGCGAACTGATCGCCCGCAACGCCACCGAACGCAACCAGTACAACATCAAAAAAACCATCCGCTGACCGCGGATGGTTTTTCTTTTAAAACACCACATCTATATAGACTGGCAAGTGGTCTGACGCTACCAGGACATCGCCTGTGTCGAAGTCCCTGGCCACGGCGTTGCCTGTAACGGCGACACGCGCGCCGTTGTGGAGGACGAAGATGTAGTCGATGCAGACGTGGGGATTCTTGGCGGAATAGCTGTCGTCGAGCGGCGTGAGGAGCGTCCAGTCGTGCGACATCTGCCGGATGAGGGCGCTATCGGGCGTGTCGTTGAAGTCGCCGGCCAGGAACACGGGTTTACGGCTGTCGCCGTAGCGGGCCTGCAGGGTTTCGGTCATGACACGGGCCTGTTCCAGGCGCGCCTCTTCCCCGATATGGTCGAGGTGGCAGGCGGCGTAGACGTAGCGCGGCGTTTCGATGACGACGCAGACGCGCGGTTCACTCCCCGCGCCTTTCGGCAGCGGGATGTAGAAGCCGTCGACGATGCGCGCCTTGGTCACGATGCCGCAGCCGTAGGCGCCGTCGGCGTAGGCCATGGCCCGGCCGAATTGTCCTTTCCAGGATTGTCTGTGGTTAGCGGCAGCGGCGACGGCGTTCAGTTCATCGGCCAGGTGCTGGGCCTGGTCGATGTTATGCCGGCGGTTGCAGCTGTCGAGTTCGTTGAGCGAGACCGTTTCGGCCCCCAGCTCCCCGATCATCCGCGCAATCATCGGCGCACTGTCCTCCAGCTCCTTCCCGAACGCCCCGACATTATACGTCATCAGCCGCACCGACCGCCTTTGCGCATCAGCGATTTGCGGGGCCGACAAGAGCCCCGCAAACAAAGTGACGAATAATAAGATCCTTTTCATTAAATATGGATTGCTTCGCCGTGGACGGCGGCGGCGGCTTCCATGAGGGCTTCCGACATCGTGGGGTGCGGGAACATGGAGCCGGCGAGCTGCTTGGCGGTGACGCCGAGGTTGCGGGCGGCGACGATGCCGCCGATCATCTCGGATACGTTGTCGCCCACCAGGTGGGCGCCGAGGACCTTGTCGGTCGCAGCGTCGACGATGAGCTTCACGAAGCCGTCGCGGGCGCCGGCGGCCGTGGCCTTGCCGGATGCGGTGAACGGGAACTTGCCGACCTTGTAGTCGATGCCCATATCCTTGGCCTTGCGCTCGGTCATACCGACCGAGGCGACCTCGGGCGTGATGTAGGTGCAGCCCGGGATGTTATCGTAGTTGACGGGCTCGGGGTTCAGGCCGGCGATGGCTTCGACGCAGCAGATCGCTTCGGCGGAAGCGACGTGCGCGAGGGCGGGCGTGGCGATGATGTCGCCGATGGCATAGACACCTTCGACCGGCGTCTTATAGAACTTGTCCACAGGGACCTTGCCGCGCACAAGCTCGATGCCGAGCGCCTCCAGGCCAAGGCCTTCGGTATTCGGGCGGACGCCGACGGCGGAGAGCACTTTTTCGGCCTCGACGGTCTCCATTCCCTTCTTCGTCTCCACGGTCAGCTTGCAGAGTTCGCCGGTGGTATCGACCGACTTCACCGAAGAGGAAACCATCACCTTGATGCCCGCCTTGCGGAGCGAACGGCTCACCTGGGCGCAGGTATCGTCGTCTTCGATGGGAAGCACGCGCTCCATGAATTCGATGACCGTCACCTCGACGCCGAGCGAACGGTAGAAGAAGGCGAATTCGGTCCCGATGGCGCCGCTGCCGATCACGGCCAGGCTCTTGGGAAGCGCCTCGGGCGTCAGGGCCTGGTAGTAGCACCAGATCTTCTCGCCGTCGATGGGCGCGAACGGCAGTTCGGCCGGATGGGAGCCGGTGGCCAGGATGATGTGGTCGGCCTCGTAAACGGCGGTCTCCCCTTCCAGCGGCCGTACTTCCACCTGCTTGCCGGCCAGCACGCGGCCGGAGCCCTTGAGCACCGTGACCTTGTTCTTCTTGAACAGGTACTCCACACCCTTGTTCATCGTAGCGGAAACGCCGCGGCTGCGGGCGACGATGGCCGCCAGGTCGGGCGTCACGTTTTCGGCCGTGAAGCCGTAGTCGGCGCCGCGCTCGGCATAGTGCAGCGCCTGCGCGCTCTTGAGCAGGGCTTTGGTGGGAATGCAGCCCCAGTTCAGGCAGATGCCTCCCAGTTCACTGCGTTCGACAACGGCTGTATTGAATCCGAGCTGGGCGGCCCGGATAGCGGCGACATAGCCCCCCGGGCCGGCGCCGATGACGATGACATCGTATTTCATATTATGCTTCTTTACCGTGACAGTTCTTGTACTTCTTGCCGCTGCCGCAAGGGCACGGGTCGTTGCGACCGACCTTCTTCTCGACGTGGATCGGGGCGTTGGTCTTGGGCTCCGAGCTGTTGGTCAGCAGGTCGGGACGGCTGGTCTGCATCCGGCTCATGTCGGAGCGCTTCTCGTGGCCTTCCGTCACCACGTCTTCGGGCTGCTGCTCCTGGCGCAGATAGATCTGGGCGCGGAGCAGGAACGCCAGGACGTCCTTGCTCAGGTTCTCGAGCATGGTGATGAAGAGGTTGTAGCTCTCGCTCTTGTAGACCACGATCGGGTCTTTCTGCTCGTAGGCGGCGTTCTGGACCGACTGCTTGAGATCGTCCATCTCGCGCAGGTGGTTCTTCCAGTATTCGTCGATCACGCGCAGGGTGACCGTCTTCTCGACGGCGCGGATCAGTTCGCGGCCCTTCGTCTCATAGGCCTTCTTCAGGTCGACCAGGACCGTGTAGACCAGCTTGCCGTCCGATACGGGAATGGCGATGTTCTGGTAGAACATGCGTTTGGTCTCGTAGACATATTTGATGATGGGCCAGGCACGCTCGACCAGCGTGTCGAAACGGCGCTGCTGCACTTCGAGGATCGTCTGCTGGAGTTTCTCCACCAGTTGGTCGCGCTTGGCGCGCTCGTAGAATTTCTCGTCGAATTCGGGATCGACCGACAGGACGCGGCGGAGTTCGTCGCAGAAGCTCTCGTAGTCGAGGTCCTTGTTCTGGTCGACGAACATCTCGCAGTAGTCGGTGGCCATGTTGAGCACGTCCACGTCGATGCGCTCGCCGGTGAGGGCGTTGCGGCGCTTGGTGTACACGACCTCGCGCTGGTTGTTCATCACGTCGTCGTAATCGACCAGGCGTTTACGGGTGCCGAAGTCATTCTCCTCAACCTTGCGCTGGGCGCGTTCGATGGCGCTCGAGAGCATCGAGGCTTCCAGGGCCTCGTTCTCGTCCATGCCCATGCGGTCGACCATGGCCGAGATGCGCTCGCTGCCGAAGATACGCATCAGGTCGTCTTCGAGCGACACGTAGAAGATGGAGCTGCCCGGGTCGCCCTGACGGCCGCTTCGGCCGCGGAGCTGGCGGTCGACGCGGCGGCTGTCGTGTCGCTCCGTGCCGATGATGGCCAGACCGCCCGCCGCCTTGACTTCGGGCGTCAGCTTGATATCGGTACCACGACCGGCCATGTTGGTGGCGATGGTCACGGTCGACGGCTCGCCGGCGTGGGCCACGATCTCGGCCTCACGGGCGTGCTGCTTCGCATTCAGCACCTGGTGTTTGATGCCCCGGACGCGGAGCATGCGGCTCAGCAATTCGGAAATCTCCACGGAAGTCGTACCCACCAGCACGGGACGTCCCTGCTTCACATATTCCTGGATCTTGTCGATGACGGCGCCGTATTTGGCTTTCTTGGTCTTGTAGATCAGGTCGTTCATATCGTCGCGGATCACCGGCCGGTTGGTCGGGATCACGACCACGTCGAGCTTGTAGATGTCCCAGAACTCCTTCGCTTCGGTCTCGGCCGTACCGGTCATGCCGGAGAGCTTGTGGTACATACGGAAGTAGTTCTGCAGGGTGATGGTGGCGAAGGTCTGCGTCGCCGCCTCGACCTTCACGTTTTCCTTGGCCTCGACCGCCTGGTGCAGACCGTCGCTCCAGCGGCGGCCCTCCATGATACGGCCGGTACCTTCGTCCACGATCTTGATCTTGCCGTCGATGATCACGTAGTCCACGTCCTTGGAGAACATGGCGTAGGCTTTCAGCAACTGGTCGACGGTATGCATACGCTCGGCCTTGAGCGAATAGTTGGCGTAGAGTTCGTCCTTGAGGCGCTTTTTCTCCTCGGGCGTCCCCTCGCCCTTCTCGATGCGGGCCACTTCGTCGCCCAGACGGGGCATCAGGAAGAAGTCCTTGTCGCCCACGGCCTGCGCCAGCACGTCGTTACCTTTGTCGGTCAGTTCCACGGTGCGCTGCTGCTCGTCGATGACGAAGTAGAGCTCGTTGGTGATGATGCGCTGCTCGATGTCCTTGTCCTGGAACGCAGCGCGGATGATCTTGCTCTCGGCGTTCTGCAGGATCTGCTTGATGCCCGGTTCGCTGAGGTATTTGATCAGGGGCTGGTATTTCGGGAGACCCTTGTGGGCGCGCAGCAGGAGAAGTTCGCCCTTGTCGGTGATCTCGCCGGCGGCGATGAGCTTCTTGGCTTCGTTGAGGGTCTGGTTGACCAGGTTCTTCTGGGCGTTGTAGAGGCGCTCCACGTAGGGTTTGTATTCGATGAAGGTCTCGTCGCCGGCCCGTTCCACCGGACCGGAAATGATGAGCGGCGTACGGGCGTCGTCGATCAGCACGGAGTCGACCTCGTCGACGATGGCGAAGTGGTGTTTGCGCTGCACCAGGTCTTTCGGATTGATGGCCATATTGTCGCGCAGGTAGTCGAAGCCGAACTCGTTGTTGGTACCGAAGGTGACGTCGGCCTGATAGGCCTTGCGGCGCGCGTCGGTGCTGGGCTGGTGCTTGTCGATGCAGTCGACGCTCAGCCCGTGGAACATATAGAGCGGACCCATCCACTCGGAGTCACGTTTCGACAGGTAGTCGTTGACGGTGACCACGTGGACGCCTTTGCCGGCCAGGGCGTTGAGGAACACAGGAAGCGTAGCCACGAGGGTTTTGCCTTCACCGGTGGCCATCTCGGCGATCTTGCCCTGATGGAGCACGATGCCGCCGATCAGCTGCACGTCGTAGTGGACCATGTCCCAGGTGATCATGTTGCCGCCGGCCATCCAGCTGTTGCGCCACACGGCGTAGTCGCCGTCGACGTTCACGAAGTCGTGGCTGGCGCTCAGGTCGCGGTCGAAATCCGTGGCTTTGACCCGGATCTTCTCGTTCTCCTTGAAGCGGCGCGCCGTCGACTTGACGATGGCGAAGGCTTCGGGAAGGACCTGGTTGAGGATCTCCTCTATTTTTTTGTCGATGGTTTTGGTCAGTTCGTCAAGGTCGGTCGCAAGCCGCTCCTTGCGGGAAACTTCCATTTCGGGATCGGAAAGCTGCTCGCGGATGGCCGCGACTTTCTCCTCTTCCGGCGCGGTGTAAGCCCGCACCTTGTCACGCAGGGCCGCACTTTCGGCGCGCAGGTCGTCGTCGCTGAGTTTGTCGAGGCGGTCGTAGGCCGCCAGCACCTGATTCAGGATCGGCGTAATCTGCTTGACGTCGCGGTCCGCTTTCGAACCGAAGAGTTTCTTCAAGAAATTTGCCATAAGGGTCTATAGTTTTTTCTGGTATTTTTCAATCAGTTCCGTAGCGGCCGAGAACGATTCCAGGTCGCCGCGCAGCACGGCGTCCTCGTATTCCGGGATCAGCCGTTCGATGCGCTCGTCTTCGTAGAACATGTTCTTCAGGCTCTCGTTGATGCTTTCGTACATCCAGTAACGGGCCTGTTCGCGCCGTTTCTTGCGGTAGAAGCCGTTGCCCTTGACCAGCGCGAAATAGTCTTCAATCTTCTTCAGGATCTCGGGCAGGCCTTCCTTGGTCACGGCCGAAGACGTGACGGCCGTGGGCACCCAGCCCGATTCGGTGGGCGGGAACAGATGGAGGGCGTTGGCGTACAGCGCACGGGCCATCTGCGCTTTCTCGACGTTCGTGCCGTCGGCCTTGGTGATGGCGATCAGGTCGGACATTTCCATAATGCCGCGCTTGATGCCCTGCAGGTCGTCGCCGGCGCCGGAAAGCATCAGCAGCAGGAAAAAGTCGCTCATCGAGTGGACGGCCGTCTCGCTCTGGCCCACGCCCACGGTCTCGATGAACACCACGTCGTAGCCGGCCGCTTCGCAGAGGAGGATCGTCTCGCGCGTCTTGCGCGCGACGCCGCCCAGCGAACCGGCGCTCGGGCTGGGCCGGATGAACGCTTTCGGATCGTGGCAGAGGGTCTCCATCCGGGTCTTGTCGCCCAGGATGCTGCCCTTGCTCTTTTCGGAGCTCGGGTCGATGGCCAGCACGGCCAGTTTGTGGCCTTCGCTCGTCAGATAGGAGCCGAACGCCTCGATGAAGGTGCTCTTGCCGGCTCCCGGAACACCCGTGATGCCGATGCGCATGGTCTCCTTTTCGTTGGAGATGAGCTGGCACTGCTGGATGATCTGCTGCGCGATGGCGCGATGCTGCGGCAGCGAACTCTCCACCAGGGTGATGGCCTGGCTGAGCACGGTGGTGTCGCCGCGCACGATGCCTTCCATATATTCGTCCGCCGTCTTGACGGCCGGACGCTTCTTGAATACCCGTTTGAGATAAGGATTGACGATCGGGGGCTGCTTGACTCCGTCGTTGATGATCAGTTTTGTATCTTCGTTATGATAGTCGTCGAAGAAATCGCCCTGATGGGTCTTGTCGATGGCCATATGGTTATTGTACGTTTCCGGTAATGAAGAGGTTCAGGATGGGTTTGGAGGGCGCGTTGGTGATGACGGTCAGCACTTCGATCACCTCGCCGGTATAATCGAGCGAAGCGGTGTTGAAGCGGACCTTCACGTCGGCTTTTCCGCCGGGCTTGATGGTGATCGGCAGGGACGTCTGGATGGTGGAGGCACCGGCCTGCCCTTCGACGTGATGGATCACGAGCGGGCTCTTGCCTTTATTGCGGATGCTGAAGCTGGCCGAGACGGTGGCGCCTTTCTTCACCTGGCCGAACTCGAAATAGCTGCGCTCGACCACCGGGACGGGAGCCTGCTCGGTCTGCGCCTTGGTCATATCTTCGAAGTGATCCTTGATGACGCCGGTCACTGTCAATTTGTCGGAATACGTCTTGCCGCCCAGACGGAATGTCACGTCGAACTGCCGCTTGCCCCAGTAGGTGCCGCCCATCCGGGCGGGATCGACCACGTAGTTGAGCCGGGCCATGCTGCGGGCCGGAATCGGATTGGGCGCGACGGTGACCGTCAAGCCCGGGGTAGCCGAAGCCACCTCAACCGTCAGGTCCGATTTGGAGAGATTGGCCACCTGCATCTGGTCGGATTTGACCACGCCCTGGTCGATGTAGCCGATGGACGTTTCCGTCTTGCGCAGGCCCAGGGGGCCGATCTTCGTGGTGAAGATCTCGTCGAGATCCTTCTTCTTTTCGTGCGACACGCCGCGGAGGCGGAGGATCACGGGGCGCTCGAGGCTGGAGCGGCCCACGCCCACATAGACAGTAAGCGTCTTTTCAAAGGGATACGGGCCCTGGTCGTTGCTGAACGTGGCCTGGATCGTGCCGGTGGCGCCGGGACGGACCGGTTCGCGGGTCCACTCAGGCGTCGTGCAGCCGCAAGACGAGATGACGTTGTGGACCACGATCGGCTGCGAGCCGATGTTGGTGAACGTGAAGAGGCAGGTCACGGGACCCTCGGCGATCAGCACGTCGCCGAAATCGTGCACCTTCTTATCAAAACGAATGACATCGGCCTCCTTGTAAAAGGTCTCATCCTGAGCGAATAACGAAACGCAGGAGAGGAACAGGAGCGACAGAAGTATGGAGATTCTTTTCATTTTCTTATATAATTGTGCAAAGATACGATTGTTTGCGTATTTTTGTGCCAAAATTACATAAATCGAGCCAACCTATGAAACGCATTTTTACCCTGCTCTTCGTGGCAGTACTTGCCCTGACAGTTGCATCCTGCAGCAAGTACAAGTATGAAACCGTCAAAGACGACCCGACCCAAGCCCGCATCTATACGCTGGACAACGGTCTCAAAGTCTACATGATTGTCAACAAGGACGAACCGCGCATCGACGCGCACGTCGCCGTGAAGGTCGGCAGCAAGAACGACCCGCAGGAGACCACCGGTCTCGCCCACTATTTCGAACACCTGATGTTCAAGGGCACGAAACAGCTCGGAACGACGGACTATGCGAAGGAAGAACCGCTCCTCAACCAGATCGAGGAACTCTTCGAGGTCTATCGCCAGACCACCGATCCCGAACAGCGCAAGGCCATCTATCACCAGATCGACTCCATTTCGTATGAAGCCTCCAAGATCTTCATCCCCAACGAGTACGACAAGGCGATGGCAGCCATCGGCGGCCGCGGCACCAACGCCTACACCAGCAACGACGTGACCTGCTATACCGAGAACATTCCGTCCAACCAGCTGGAGAACTGGGCCAAGATCCAGGCCGACCGCTTCGAGAACGTCGTTCTCCGCGGCTTCCACACCGAGCTGGAGACCATCTACGAGGAGTACAACATGTACGCGGTGATGGACCAG
>JAEEGJ010012454.1_pt1 | contig 21053 bp, 20 predicted proteins | sample 8958761 | NCBI WGS metagenome assembly JAEEGJ01 (sample SAMN16246546, study PRJNA631951) | gut metagenome | biome: gut microbiome; feature: rumen; material: RS-attached | host: Bos | place: Iran: Karaj | collected 2018-10
AAGGAGCGGGCGATCATCACGTTACGGCCCTTGGGGCCGAGAGTTACCTTGACTGCGTTGGCGAGCTTGTCCACGCCCTTCATGAGGGATTCGCGAGCCGCCACATCAAACTTGAGTTGTTTTGCCATTTTTGTTTTTCCTTTTTTTATAAACCTTTTTGATTAGAGCGTCGCGATGACGTCCGGTTCCTTCACGATGAGGTAGTTTTCGCCGTCGACGGTGACTTCGGTGCCGCTGTACTTGCCGTAAAGCACCACGTCGCCCACCTTGACTTCCATCGGGACGATTTCGCCCTTGTCATTCTTGCGGCCCGGGCCCACGGCCACGACCTTACCCTGCATGGGCTTTTCCTTGGCGTTATCCGGGATGAAGAGACCCGAGGAGGTCTTCTGTTCGGCTTCAGCCGGCTTGACAACGATTCGATCTGCTAAAGGCTTGATCATTTTGTTTTTCCTTTTTTGCGGGCTTTTTGCGGCCCCTTTGTTTAAAGACTTAGTCCAAAATGGACCATTTTCTTGATTTCGCTGCATATAAAGCAAAAGGCGTGCCAAGACCTGGCGACGCCTATATAGGGGTTTTATCGTTCCAAAACGAAACAATAATTTACTTTTGTTTTATTTTGAAACATTTTCCTTGAGGTTCCGAATGTATTCGGCAGCCTCGGAATCCCTCGCTTCGTCCGTCCCCTTGCCCATCTCCTGCTCGTAGATGGCCATGAACCGTTCCAGGAGTTTTGCGGGCGTGAGCCCGAGGCCCCACGCCAGTTTGCAGAAGGTCTCGAACGACGGACCGCGGAGTCCGGTCTCCAGTTGCGATATAAACTGCCGGCTCAGCCCCGAGGTCGCGGACAAGCTTTTCTGCGTATAGAGGGACTCTCGCCGCATCTGAAGCATCAGCTGGCGAAAACACCTCTCAAACAATTTCCGCTTGTCCATATTGCAAATGTAATACAAAGACGATTACAAAACGCAATCATTTGTGTGCATATTTCGTAAACTTTTTGTAATAAGTTGTTTCCGCGCTGAAATCGGGAAAAAGCGATTTTTCGACTTTGTAAAAAAAAGCAAAAACCCCTCTCTTATCGAGAGGGGCTTTTTCTGCGGGTGCCAGGACTCGAACCTGGAGCCTTTTGGTTCGTAGCCAAACGCTCTATCCAGTTGGGCTACATCCGCGATTGTGCCCCAAATATAGCATTATCGGCCCCTTTGTCAAGGGGAAAGAAAACATTTTTTCATTATTTATCTAAATTTGGGCCATCAACCCATATTCCTATTTTAGCAAGATGGACATCGTCAAAAAGTACTTATCCGCCTGCCTCGGTTTCATCCGCAATCTTTTCACCGACAAAAAAGTCGTCAAGTGGCTCATCATTCTCGGTATTCCCGTCGTCGCGGGAATCATCGCCATCTTCGCCACCTACATCCATTTCTCGCCGCAGCTCCCCTCGCTCTCGCAGCTGGAGCAGATCAACCCGAAACTTGTCACGAACATCTACGACATGAACGGGAAAATCGCCCACGAGTACTACGTGGAGCGCCGCGAATGGGTTCCCTACGATTCTATTCCCATAGACGCCATCCACGCCGTGATGGCCACCGAAGACCGCGCGTTCTTCAGCCACTGGGGCATGAACGTGTGGGCCATTCCCTCGGCCATCCTCGAAAGCGCCGCCAGCGGCAAAAAGCTCCGCGGTGCATCGACGCTCACACAGCAGCTCACCAAGCTGCTCTTCCTCTCGCCCGAACGTTCCATCTCCCGTAAAATCAAGGAAGCGATGACGGCCATCCGCATCGAGCAGACGTACACCAAGGAAGAGATTCTCGAATTCTACATGAACGAAGTGTACCTCTCCGGCGGCAACTACGGTTTCCAGGCCGCGGGACGATTCTACTTCGGCCACTCGCTCGACAGCCTCACGATTCCTGAATACGCCGTGTTGGCGGGCATGCTCCAGCGTCCGGAGGCCTACCGCCCCGACCGTCACCCGAAAGCTAGCCTCGAACGCCGCAACACCGTACTCTACGCGATGTACGATGCCGGCTACATCAGCAAGGAAGACTACCACAAGTACGTAGAGACTCCCATCACGCTGAACCAGAAAGAAGAAGAAAGCGGTTCGGGCCTGTACTTCTACGAAGAAATCCGCAAGTACATGGAAAAGAAGTACGGAGAGAACTCCCTCTATGCCGACGGTGTTTCCATCAACTCCACCATCGACCCCGAAATCCAGGCGTTCGCCGACAGCGTCGCCCGCGTGCAGGTCGAAAAGGTCCGCCGCCGCGTCAAGTACCGCGCCACGCGCAGGCTCCTCCTCACCAAGAAATACGGCATGCCCGAAGATAGCGTCGTGGCCCACTTCGACAGCATCTACACGGACTTCAAGAAGAACTACCTCGCAAAAGACACGAACCCCGACCTGACCAAGCGCAGGTTCCCCGACAGTATCCAGTACCACCATCCCGAAATCGCGGCCATCATCATCGAGAACGAGACGGGCGCCATCCGCGCGATGGTGGGCGGAAGCGACTACAACAAGTCCAAGTGGAACCGCGCCGTGCAGTCCCTGAGGCAGCCGGGCTCCAGCTTCAAGCCTATTGTGTACGCTACGGCCATGGACAACGGCGCCTCCCCCTGCGACTCCGTGAACGACCAGCCCGTCACCATCCCCGATCCCGACGACAAGAACCCGAACAAGGTTTGGCGCCCGGGCAACTTCGAGCACGACTTCGAAGGCATGATGACGCTCCGCAGGGCACTGTACCGCTCCAAGAACCTTCCCGCCATCTTGACCGGCATGAAGTACGGCCTCAACAACGTGGTCAACTACGCCCGCAAGTTCGGCATCGTGCGCGCCCCGCTCATGGCAGTGCCGAGTCTCGCGCTCGGTTCCGTGGGTGCCACCCTCATGGAAATGACGTCCGCCTACACCGTGTTCCCCAACGGCGGTAACCGCATCGAGCCGTACATGATCGAGTCCATTGTGGACCGCAACGGCGAAGTCATCGAGAAGAACTCCAAGGTGGAACACGAAGTATTGCGCCCGGCATCGGCCTACATCATGGTCGACATGCTCAAGGACGTGAACATCCGCGGTACGGCCGCACGCGTTTGGGCAAGCGGTTTCAACCATCCGAGCGGCGGCAAGACGGGTACCACCAACGACTATACCGACTGCTGGTACATCGGCTTTACCAAGCAGTACACCATGGGCGTGTGGGTCGGTTCCGACAGCCCGGGCACGCTCGGCGCAGGCCATACCGGTACCGAAGACGCTCTGCCCGTGTGGATAGCCGTGATGAAGGAATTGCACAAGAATCTCCCGCGCAAGCCGTTCCCCGTCCCGAGCGGCGTCGTGAGCAGGGGCATTTGCAACCACACCGGCAAGATAGCTGGCGAATTCTGCTCCGAGAAGACGTACTGCCTCTACACGGCCGGCTACGCTCCCGAAGAGACCTGCGACGGCAACCATTTCGAAGTAAAGACAAAGTCCGCCGACGACGCGACGCTGTTCAGCAACAAGAGCGCGACAACGGCTCCCAAGTCTAGCAACGGACCTGCGAAAAAAGCAAGAAAAATGTTCTAGCGCACCGCCGCGGCAAACAACGGCGATTTCGCTCCAAGCCCTTGAATTATCAAGGGCTACAGCACTATTGTGCCCTTAACAAAAACGTACTTTTTTGCTATCTTTACGCGGAACTATGGAATGGCCCCGCAACATAAAGACGCTTACTACCGACGAGCTGAAAGCTTGGCTCAGGGATGTTGGCGAAAAGCAGTACCGCGCCGACCAAATCCAGAAGTGGCTTTTTTGCCAGCAGGTGCGCACCTACGACGAGATGGTGAACGTCCCGCCCGCCCTGCGCGAAAAACTCGCCGAACAGTTCAGCCTGCGCTGCCTCGAAGAAGAGCAGAAGTCCGTTTCGCAAGACGGCACCATCAAATGGCTTTTCAAGACGCATGACGGTCACCACATCGAGACCGTGATGATTCCCGCGAACGGACGTTTTTCCGTATGCGTCTCTACGCAGATCGGTTGCGCCCAGAACTGTGCGTTCTGCCGCACCGCGAAGATGGGCTTCACCCGCAACCTGGAAGCGGGCGAAATCCTCGAAGAAATCCTCTGCGTCAACTGGCACCTGAAAGATGCCGGGATTCTCGACGAAGAAGGCAAGATTGCCCAGGTCACGAACATCATCTTCATGGGCATGGGCGAACCGCTCAACAATTTGGAACAGGTACACCGCGTATGCTGCACGCTGCATAACCAGAGCCTGTTCAACATGGGCGCCAAGCGCATGACCGTGAGTACCTCGGGAGTCGTCCCGAAGATCAAGGAACTCGTGGACCGCAACACGCCGTGCTGTTTGGCCATCAGCCTCAACAGCACGAACAACGAATACCGCTCGTCCGTGATGCCGGTGAACAAGGTATGGCCTATCGAAAAACTGCTCGAGGCCGTAGACGAATACATCCGCCGCACCGACAACTACGTGACCTTCGAATACGTGCTCATCCAAGGCATTACCTGCACGCCGAAGGCCGCCAAGGAACTTATCCGCATTTGTGCACCGCGCCGCGTCAAGGTGAACGCCATCGTGCTTAACGACGGCGACGACCCTACGCTGCACGCCCCCACGCCCGAAGAGGTCGAGGACTTCCTCGCCGCCGTGCGTGCTGCCGAAATTCAAATAACGATCCGCAACCCGCGGGGCAGAGACATCCTTGCCGCATGCGGGCAGCTTGCGTACAAAAAGGAAGGTAAAGAATGTTAACGCAGAACCTCCCGGAATTCTGGGACAACCTTTATGCCGAAGGCAAGGACTACTGGAATTTCAAGAAGGCGACTCCGGCCCTACTCGAGTTTTTCAAGCACCCCTCCTGCCCCGCCGAGGGCTCCGTGCTGATTCCCGGTGCCGGATTCGGCTACGATGCCGAGGCCTGGGCTATGCGCGGTCACGAAGTGCTCGCTGTCGATTTCGCCCCCACCGCCGTTGATGAGCTCGACCACCTGAGCCGCAAGCACAAGAACCTCCACTCGCTGGACAAGGACCTGTTCACGCTCACCCCGAAGGATTCCAAGCACGAAGGCCAGCTGTTTGACATCGTGTACGACTACGGAACCTTCTCCGCCATCCATCCGGGGCGCCGCGACGAATTCTTCGAAGTCTGCTACAAGATGCTCAAGGACGACGGCCTGTTCATCTGCCTCGTCTACCCGCTGATGAACGGCAAGTCCCTGCAGGGCCCGCCGCACTGCACCAGCGAGGGCGAACTCATGGCGCGCCTCGACGGCGTGTTCGACATCGTCGAACGCATCCCGGTCAAGAACAGCTTCCCGGGCCGTGAAGGCAAGGAAGAGTTCTGGCTCATGAAGAAGGTTGTTTAACAAAATTTTTTACCGAAAAAAGGATTGAACTATGTCTAAAGATTTATGCCCCTGCGGAAGCGGAAAAGAATACGGCGAATGCTGCGAACCCATCATCAAGGGTACAGCCCTGGCCCAGAGCCCCGAAGCCCTGATGCGTTCCCGCTACACCGCCTACGCCAAGCACGAAATCGCCTGGCTCCGCGACTCCCTCGAAGCCACCCAGCGTAGCGACTTCGATGAACCGAGCGTGACTGCCTGGAGCAACGACTCCGAATGGCTCGGCATCGAAATCAAGCAGACCAAGACTGAAGAAGAAAAGAACATCGGCTGGGTCGAATTCGTCGCACGCTTCAAGCAGGGCAACGTCACCCGCAACCACCACGAACTCGGTGAGTTCCACAAGGTGGGCGGTGCATGGTTCTTCTACGACGGCCGTGCCGTGAAGCAGGAAACCGTCCGCCACGAAGGTCCCGTCGTTGGCCGCAACGACCCGTGCCCGTGCGGATCTGGCAAGAAATACAAGAAGTGCTGCGGCGCTGGCAAGTAAAGGTTCAAGATGTTCAAGATATTCGTAGACGGTGAAGCAGGAACGACCGGCCTGCAGATTTATGAGAGACTCGCGAAGCGTAACGACATCGAAGTGTTGCGCATTTCTCCCGAACTCCGCAAGGATACCGCCGAACGCAAGAGGCTCATCAACGAGTCCGACGTGACGTTCCTCTGCCTGCCCGACGCGGCAGCCATCGAGAGTGCCGCCCTCTGCGAAAATCCGGACACCCGCATTATCGACGCCTCCACGGCACACCGCGTGAACCCCGCGTGGACCTACGGCATGCCTGAACTCTCGGCGGCCCAGCGCGAAGCCATCGCCAAGAGCAAGAGAATCGCGAACCCCGGTTGCCACGCCTCGGGATTTATCCTGGGCGTTTACCCGCTGGTTGCCGCCGGAATCCTCCCGAAGAATTCTAACCTCGCCGCCTACAGCATCACCGGTTACTCCGGCGGCGGCAAGAAGCTCATCGCCGAATACGAGGAGCAGGCCGCGCTCGCGCACAACGCGGGCGAATCAAAAGCCATCATGGCCCCCGCCCCGTACGCGCTCGCCCTCGCCCACAAGCACCTCCCCGAAATGAAGAAGTACTGCGAACTCGAGAACGTTCCCTTCTTCAACCCGGTGCTTGGCCCCTTCTACAAGGGCATGGCGGTGACGGTCGCCATCTTCGCGAATACGCTCACCAAGAAGGTCGGCCCCGAAGGGCTCACCGAAGTCTTGGCCAAGCATTACGAAGGTTCACGCTTTGTGAAGGTAATGCCCTACGAAGCAGCCCCCGTGCTGTTCAATGGCCGCCTTGACGCCACCGTCTGCAACGATACGAACAACGCCCGCATCCAGGTCTTTGGCAACGAGAACGTGATGCAGGTGACGACCATCATCGACAACCTCGGCAAGGGCGCTAGCGGTGCAGCCATCCAGAACATGAATATCGCGCTCGGCCTCGACGAAGGAATCAGCCTTTAATGTTTCTAGACGAAAAATCAATCGAAGTGCGCTCCGGCAAGGGCGGTGACGGCATCTGCAGCTTCCACCGCGAAAAGTTCGTTCCGCTGGGCGGCCCGGACGGCGGTGACGGCGGACGCGGCGGTCACGTGATTCTCCAGGTGAACGAGCAGTACTCCACGCTCCTCGACATGGGCAACGCGCACTTGTACAAGGCGAGCAACGGACAGCCCGGCGGCGCCAAGCGCTGCACCGGCAAGAGCGCCGACGACCTCATCGTGGACGTCCCGCGCGGCACCATCGTGAAAGACGCCGAAGGGCGCATCCTCGCCGACCTGACCACTCCCGGACAGAAGTGGATTGCGGCTCGTGGCGGCAAGGGCGGCATGGGCAACCAGCATTTTGCTACGCCCAAGGTCCAGGCCCCGCGCAAGTGCACCCCTGGCGAAAAGGGCGAAAAGCGCGAGCTCTTTTTGGAACTCAAGCTCATGGCCGACGTAGGCCTCGTCGGGTTCCCGAACGCAGGCAAGTCTAGCCTCGTGAACAAGATTTCGAGCGGGCGCCCGAAGGTGGGCGACTACCCGTTCACCACGCTCGAGCCGGTTCTCGGCATTGTGCAGAAGAACGGCCACAGCTTCGTGGTCGCCGACATTCCCGGCCTATTGGAAGGCGCCAGCGAAGGCAAGGGTCTCGGCCACCAGTTTCTCAAGCACATCGAGCGCACGCATACGCTGCTGTTCGTCATCGACGGCTTTGCGGAGAACGCCTACGAGCAGTTCACCGTCCTCAAGGACGAACTCAAGGCTTTCCACCCGAAACTGGCCGAAAAAACGTATGTCATCGCGCTCAACAAGGCGGACCTGGGTATCGAGAATGCCATCAAGGAATTCAAGAAACACCGCCAGAAAGTCGTCGTCACCTCGGCCATGACCGGCGAAGGATGCGAGGATTTGCTGCAGGCGCTGGACGAAGCACTGCCCCATACGCAAAAAAAGAGCGTCGGTTGGACAAAAAAGCCTACCGCTTAGCCCCATTTTTTTGTAAATTAATTACATAAGTTGTTGATTTACAAAAACTTGCAACGACAATGAGTGGGGAACCGACTATGGTGGAAAAGGCGAACATCACAAAGAAGGATATCGTCGAAGATATCTCGCTCCGCACGGGTCTCACCCAGGTGGAAACCAAGACCATAGTCGAATGCTTCCTGGATTCGCTCGTAAAGGGGTTATTGCAGGGCAACAACATCGAAATTCGCGGATTCGGCCGCTTCAAGCTCAAGGAACGCAAGCAGAGGTCCGCCAGGAACCCCCGCACGGGCGAAACGGTCGTCATCAGCGCAGGGACAAAGCCCGTGTTCGAAGCCAGCAAGGATCTCATCAAGTCGCTGAACGACATTCTGGTCGCCGCCGAAGCTGCCGCATCACCTGTCGAGAACAATGGCAAATAAAGAACAGAAAACACCGGTCATCGTAAACCGCAAGGCATCGCACCTTTACTTTGTCGACGGAACTTTCGAGGTGGGCATCATGCTCATCGGTTCCGAAGTCAAGTCCATCCGCGACGGCAAGTGCACCTTGGGCGAAGCCTGGATTGACATAGACGAGAAAAAGAACGAACTCTGGCTCGTGGGCGCCCACATTGACGAATACCTTTTTGCGAACCGCTTCAACCACTTCCCGGCAAGGCGCCGCAAGCTCTTGGCGCATGTGCACGAAATCTCGAAGATGCGCAAGGCCAAGGAGCAGAAGGGCTGCACGCTCATCCCGCTGAAGCTTTACTTCAAGAACCGCCGCGCCAAGCTCGAAATGGGAATCTGCCGCGGTAAAGACCAGCGCGACAAGCGCCAAGACATCATCAACCGCGACGCGAAGCTAGAAATGGCCCGCGCGGCAAAGGCTCACCGCTAATGCGAACCCTCCGCGACATATCCTTAGCGATCATGTTCGCCGCCATCGCAGCGACCGCAGCAGCGACCGTCGATACCGAGGCCCTCGCCAAGCAGAACGGCGCCGAGTTCCACTGGTTCCCCATCCAAAAGACATTCATCCTGGTCGACAAGACGGACACGCTCAAGTTCGCCGTCGGCCTCCCCTACGCCACAAGCCACGGCCAGACCGTCGAGCTCTCCCGCGCCCCCGCAATCGAGGGCGGGCACATCGTGATTGATTCCGCCGACGCGGCCAAGTTCTTCAAGGCAACTCCCGCGAAAGAGGCCGAGAAGCCAGCCAGTTCCATTGCAGCAAAGTCTTCCGATGCAAAAGTCGCTACAAGCTCATCCGCATCAAAGACATCCGCCGCGACAAAGCCCGCGACTCCCAAGAACGAAACCGCCGGCACCCGCGAAGTCCGCACCATCGTCATCGACCCCGGTCACGGCGGCAAGGACACCGGAGCGCAGGGCAAGAAATCCAACGAGAAGGACATCGTACTTTCCATCGGCAAACTCCTGAAGAATGAACTCGAGAAGGAAGGCTTCAACGTGAAGATGACCCGCGACAAAGACGTGTTCATAGAACTCGGCCAGCGCGCGAACCTCGCGAACCAGTGGGACGGCGACCTGTTCATAAGCCTGCACTGCAACGCCATCGACGCGACCGCCGAACGCAAGAAGCAAATCAAGGGCTACCACGTGTACGTGCTGCGCGCGCCCGAAAGCGAAGAAGACAAGGCGATTGCCCGCCGCGAAAACAAGGTGGCCACGCTCTATGGCGAAAAGAACGCCAAGGAAGAACTCTCTCCCATCGAATGGTTCAAGCTTGAGGCGCGCCTCGAAAAGTACAAGCAGAACAGCTACATGTTCACCGAAGAAATGCTCAAGGCCATGGACGGCGGTAAAATCAAGCGCCAGTCCGGCGGCGTAGGCGGTGCCGGATTCATGGTGCTCGTGGGCGCATTGATGCCCGCGGTGCTATTCGAAATCGGCTTCATCAGCAACCCCGAAGACGAGGCGTACATGATGACCGACAAGGGCCAGAAAGATATCGCCGAACGCATATCGAAGGCCGTGAGCACCTACAAGGCGGCGGTGCACAGCTACCGCGAAACGCTCGGGCGATAAGCAGAACTAATTTATTGAAGCGACTTTAACTTTTCTTCGATAATGACCCGACATTCGTTTAGAATCTCGTAGTACTTATCAAGATAGAGCTGCGTATACTCGGGCACTCCATCCGGGCATTCCTCGCGTTTTGCAATATAGCCGTTGAACCAGTAATCCGATTCATACACGCGAGTACGATCCGCATCATGATTTCCTTCAAAATAGGGCGCAAAATTATCCTTCAAAGTCCACTGACCGCGATCCAGGAGACCCTCCAAGTATTCCTTTTGCGCATCGTTATACATAGGCCCATTTTCTAGCTTCGCGACGATTTCGGTAAATAGCCCTTGCTGCACATCTGCAAGGATATCAACGAACCGGAAAAAATCTACATGCCGGCAATTTTGGACCAAGTCTTCCGGCTCTGCACTGGAGCTGGAGCTTTCGACCACGGAACTGGAACTATGGACCTCATCGTATTCCGCTTTTGAAATGTAGGCGATTCCATTATCACGCCCGTAAATATTGTAGTACTGCTTGCCATCGGAACAATCATCAAGATACGTAATCGTAGCACGCTGACATGTCGTGTAAATGACACCATAAACCGTCGCCTCTTCCCGAATTGCGCCACACGACAAAAGTTTCTCTTCCCACTTATCCAGAATCTTTTGCGAGACCGTGGTGTCCTTTTCCAGGAATTCCTGCAACTGCATGCATGAATATGAGGGTTCAGACGACCCGCTGCTAAGACAATCATTTCCCAAGGTATACTTTACAGTGCAGGTCACGGAGGTATCCCTCGAGAGCTTAACGCGATCATCACCTAACGAGGCCGATTCCGCAGAATCAATTGAAGAGCTCGACTGGACAATTTCCGACGAAGAAGACTCGGGAACAGCTTCGGATGAACTCGGCTCCGCGGAAGAACTGGTTTGAGGGAGAGCCTCAGACGAGCCCTCCGGATCGGTACCGGGATCAAGCACCGTCACGCTGGTCGATGTATCAGAATCGCTACCGCAGCTAGCCCAAAAAAAGCCCATAACGGACAAACAACTCAAACGAAAAAATCTACGAATATTCATATTTCCTCCTATTTCCCATAAAGTACATCTTTTTACGAGCTAGCAATAATTTATTTAGAAGTTTTTATGGACAAATAGTAAAAACCGGATGCATTCCGCACCCGGCTTCTACATTCTTACGGACTACGGACGCTTTCGCCTTCGGCTTCAGCGTCTGTCCTTCGGCTCGGTCATGCCGGCAAGCAAGCTTGCCGTCGCGACGCTCGCCTTACGGACTACTCCGCAGCGTCCATGTCGGCTTCGTCGATTTCGGCGTTGTGGTAAACGTCCTGGACGTCGTCGTGGTCTTCGAACTTGTCGATGAGCTTCAGGAGCTTCACGGCGTCGTCGTGACCGAGCTTCACCGGGTCGTTGGCGACGTAGGTGATTTCGGCGCTCATCATTTCGATGTTCGCAGCTTCGAGAGCCTTGGAAACGGCGTCGAAAGCTTCGGGGCTCGTAGAGATTTCATGCACGCCGTCTTCGGTAGACATGTCTTCGGCACCGGCTTCAATCACGAGGTCCATGACCTGTTCTTCGGGGTACTTCTCAGCGTCGACAATGATCACGCCCTTGTACGTGAAGGCCCAGGACACGGAACCGGATTCACCCATGGAACCGTTGTTCTTGTTGAAGATATTGCGGATTTCGGCAACGGTACGGACCTTGTTGTCGGTCATGCACTGCACCATGATGGCGATGCCACCCGGGCCGCGTCCTTCGTACAGCGGTTCCGTCATTTCGGTACCGGAGTTGGCACCCGTACCCTTGGCGATGGCGCTCTCGATGTTCTTGGTCGGCAAGCTCTGGCTCTTGGACTTGAGGATGGCAGCGCGCAGGCGCGGGTTCGCGTCGGGGTTGCCGCCGCCGAGCTTGGCAGCGATAGAAATTTCCTTGATCAACTTGTTCCAAGCCTTGGCGCGAGCGACGTCAGTCTTGGCTTTCTTGCGTTTGGTGGTGGCCCATTTGGAGTGACCGGACATAGATTACCTCTGTAGGGGTTGATGTTAAACTTTTAGTGCTTCATGCGGCAGCGGCGCTTTTCCTTGATGGTAAGATTCGGATCGTCGCATTCGTCTTCTTCGACAGCCTTCTTTTTCTTCTTTTTCTTTTTCTTCTTCGGGGCGTCGTCCTCTTCGTCTTCCTCGACGACCTTCTTCTTCTTTTTCTTCTTGACCACGGGTTCTTCCTTGGCCTTGTTCTTCATGCGGCTGCGACGGTCGTCGTCATCGGACATAGACTCTTCGGCAGAAGTATGCTGTTTTTTCATGCTCTTGAGTTTCTGCTTGTCCATCGGGTTCGCGGAAGCCTTGGTGATGGCGCCATCGTACTTGCCGCCCCACACGTTGCCAATCAGCGTGCTGGAGCTGAGCGCGTCACTCAAGATGCCCTGCGCCCAGTCGTCGTTGGCCGGCGGCAGCAGCTTGAATTTGAGATTACGAATGGACGTCGCCTCTTCGTCAAAATAGAGCATCATGTCAAAGAGGCCCACGTTGTATTCCTGGCCGTCCGAACCGGAAGTCGGCTGGTCGATATAGGCAAGCACAGCGTAAACGTCACCGTCAAAGAGCCCGTTGATCAGCAGGTCCGGATCGCCGTTCGGGGCGCGGACTTCGCCAATCGCCTGGAAGGCCCAAGGCGCAGCCTCGACCTTCAAGGAGAACTTGTGGTAACCGTTCTGTGCAGGCTTCAGCTTGACCAAAGCGCCGGTAAACGCCTGGAACTTAGGCTTGATGGAGCCCTCCTGTGCATAACCCACCATTGCAAGTGCAAGCACCAGCAATGCGAGAATTTTCTTCATATACCCTCCCATTTATTAATTCTTAAAGAACAGCGCCTTGGCAGCCTCGAACATCGGGTCCTTCTCGTCGGGGTTGCGGCATTCCGTATAAATGCGCACCTTCGGTTCGGTACCGGACGGGCGGACGAGCATCCAGGAGTCGTCGTCGAAGATGATCTTCACGCCGTCGAGCGTCAAAAGCTGCTTCACGGTCTTTTCGTTAGAGCCGACCATGACCTTCGCACCCGGCTGTGCAATCGTCGCGATGGCGTCGACCTTGGCCTTGAGCGGGGCACCCACGAGGGACTTGTCCACCTCGAAGCCCGAGCGCGTCGGGTAGAAGCGGCCATATTCGTTGTACAGGGCGTCGAGGTAATCGCCGAGGTTCCTGCCGGTAACGGCCATGATTTCGAGAGCGATGAGGAGGCCGAACTGGGCGTCCTTCTCGAGCGTGTTGTTGAGGCCGGAGATACCGTCGGATTCTTCGAACGCCACAAGGGCCTTCTGCTTCGCATTGCGGCTGAGCCACGGGCGGAAGTTCTTGAAGCCCACCGGTGTTTCCATCACGGGCACGCCGAGCTTTTCGGCAATAATGTTCACAAAGTTGGAGGTCGCCACGGACTTGGCCACGCAGCCCTGTTCCTTGCGCCAGGTCGCCATGTAGTGGAACGCGATGGCACCGAACTGGTTCATGTCGATTTCGCGCGTGCCGTCGTAGAAGCGGATGCGGTCGCCATCCGGGTCGAAAATCGCACCGAGGCGGAACTCGCTCTTGCTTTCGTCCAAGACCTTGCGGACCTTCTCGAGGTTCTTGCTGGACGGTTCCGGGGCGATGCCGCCGAACAGGGAGTCATCCTCGTTGCGGAGCGTGATGAGGCATTCCGGATTGTCGAGCAGCGCAGCCGGACGGCGGCGGGTAGAGCCGTGCACGTGGTCGCACACGAGGGTCAAGCGGCCCTTCTTGATGAATTCCTTGATGCGGTCGAACTTGATGGTTCCCTGCTTGACAAGGAATTCCTTGTAAATCTTGAGGGAGTCGATGATTTCCCAGTCAACCTTGCCTACCGGTTCAAACTTCCAGGTGGCCATCATTTCGTTGCTGAGCTTGGTAATGACGTTCGTGATTTCCGGACCGGCAGGACCTCCGTCAGCCGGGTTGAACTTGATGCCGTTGTAGTGGCTCGGGTTGTGGCTCGGAGTCATGTTGATGGAGCAGGCGGCACCGAGCATTTCGATGCAGGCACTGAATTCCGGAGTCGGCATTTCGCCACCGTAGTAGACCTTCACGCCGGCCTTCGCGAACTGGTCGGCAACGGCTTCGCAGAATTCGTGACCGAGCAGGCGGTTGTCGTGGCCCACGACCACGCCCTTCTTCTGGAGTTCGGCAAAATCCTTCACACCGAGGGCTTCAAAGAGCTCGGGAGTAGCTTCCTTGTACAGGCGCACGATAGCGGCACCCACGACCTGGAGGTTGCGGAGCGTAAATTCGGAACCGATTTCACCGCGCCAGCCGGACGTACCGAAGCTGACCTTGGCACTTTCCTGAGAGGTCAGGGCGACCTGTTTCACCTGTTCGACCAGACCCATGTCTGTTGCGGGGTTGAATTCCGGGGACTGGATCTTTTTCCAAATCTGCGTAATGTTTTCCATAAGGGTTCCTGTATTTGAAATTTTTGCAGGAAAAAGATAGAAAAATTTGGCAAAACACAGGCTTTGGAACCTATAGAAAGGGGGAAGAATCCCCCTACTTGCAGCCCGCAAAGCGGTCTTCCATCACCCCTTCGAGCGGGGACACCCCGCAACGCCCCCACAAAATCATATTACAGATTTTGTTAAATTACGAACATGAATCATTTTTTATACAAAGTATTCTTTTCCCTGATTTTCCTCTCAACATTCTGTTTTGCCCAAAACGAGCCCTCAGTAAAACAGGAAGTCGATTCTGCCGCCTACTATGAACAACTGTACCAGTACAATCTGGACAAGTACAATTTTGATAAGAAAGCAGCAAACATATCCTTGATTACAGCAGGGGTCTCTGTAGGACTGGCGATGGTGTCAGGATTTTCAATTACCTTTTACGTTTTCGAACAATATTCCGAAGACAACAAAAGTCCACTTTCCATGTCACACCCATGGGCCATCACAACATTTATATTATGCGGTATCGGAGCGACCTCGGCTCTTGTTTATGGTGGATTTGAGACTGCGGCCGCGGTACGAAAGAGCAACTACTCGAATTACAATATACGGCGGAAAAAATACTCCGTACGGCAAGCTACAAAAGTAGGTTTCGCCCCGATTGTAGACCCGATAAGCAAAACTTACGGCGGAGCATTAGCTCTAAATTTCTGAAATAACCACAACAATTTACCGCCTACTGCCTACCGCCTACTGCCTACTTTTATATATTTACAGCACTATGCAGATTACAAAAGCTTCTCAACTTACTGGTGTTTTCCCCGCGTTGTTCACCCCGCTGATGAACGACGATCCCAAGTGTCTCCGCAACTCCGTCGACTACAAGAAGATGGAAAAGATGATTGACGACCTTATTGCCTCCGGCGTTTCCGGCATTCTCCCTGTGGGTACCACGGGCCAGAGTGCGACGGTCACCCACAAGCAGCACCTCGACATCATCAAGTTCACGCTCGACTACGTGGACGGTCGTGTGCCCGTGATTGCAGGCGCAGGCAGCAACTGCACCCGCGAATCCGTCGAGATGATCGAAGAAGTCCTGAAGATTGCGGAAGTCCCGGTCCTCTGCGTCACGGGTTACTACAACAACCCCTCGCAGGAAGGCATCGAGAAGCACTTCAAGACGCTCAGCTCCGAAACGGGCGCTAAGATTATCATCTACAACGTGCCGGGCCGTACCGCCAGCTACGTCCACCCCGACACCCTCATCGCCCTTTCCGAAGACAAGAACATCATCGGACTCAAGCAGGCGGTCGATTTCCGCATTGGCGAAAAGTTCCACGAAGACACGAAGCGCGTGATTAACGAGACGAAGAACAACGACTTTGCCGTTCTGAGCGGCGAAGACGGATTCTTCATCGACATGCTCGAGATGGGCGGCACGGGCCTCGTGAGCGCAACGGCGAACATCCCCGAAGCGGCCAAGATTTTCGTGGACCTGTACAAGGCTTTCCAGGCTGGCGAATTCCAGAAGTGCGACGACCTGCAGGACGCCGCCCGCGACTACGTGGAAGCGACCTTCTGCCGCAAGAACCCGATTCCTCTCGGAACAATGTTCAACAGCCCGCTCTTCCAGCCGATGACGAGCGTGAAGGATACCGCCCGCGGTGACGAAGCCGTGGCCCGCATCATGAAGCTCATCAACGAAAAGGCCGAAAGCCTGAAGAAGTACCACGTTTAATTTTCCCAGGAGATTTACATGGCCAAGAAATCCATTATTGACGAAATCTGCGACTACATCAAGAAGCAGAAACTCTCCCCCATCCCCGTCCAGACCCTGAACGAGGAAGCTGAATCTACCCGCTACTTCGGTGGCGACCTCAAGGAATTCATTGCTGCGGCCAAGACGCTCGGCGCGAAGGGAATCTTCGTGGAAGAACTCTACCTCGAAGACGACGAGTTCTACTACGACAGCGGCATGGACGACGACGAGTACATGGCGCTCTACGGCAACGAGAACGTGGAATGCAAGTGCTGCGGCGAAGACTGCAAGTGCGGTGCTTCGGCAGGCACAGCAACCGGGAAGAAGAAGGCCAAGGACGACGACAGCGATGTCGACGCCGTGTACTTTGAACCCGAGGACCTCGACGGCCTCGACCTCACTCTGTTGAAGCCGCAGATGGCGAAGTTCCTCGACCGCATCGGCGAAGCCTGCGGCGCACGCCTCACGGTTCCGGGCGTCGACCACCTCGAAGTGGAAATCTTCGCTGACTGGTACGACGAGTTCGCCGAACTCGTGGACGAGGCTTCCGAAGCTATCGAAATCGACCCGACCGACGCTCTCCGTCAGGCACAGGCCGTTTACGAAGCCGAAGAGAAGGCAGCCAAGGCCGTGAAGAAGATTGCGGCTCATCCGCCGAAGGGTAATAAGAAGACCGCAAAGTCCAAAGGCAAGAAGTAAATCTGCTCTGAAATAACTTTGTATTAAAAGGCCCGCACTGCGGGTCGTTTCTTTTTTTGCGTGCTGTGCGCGATTTTTGGTCAAATTAATGCGGACGAAATGCGGCTTTCGGGCTATCTGGCGGTGAAATCAGTTTTTTTTCAGTTTTTCCACCGCCACTTTGTTATGTTGTATGTAGTAATTTGGTTCAGTGAGGAGAATTTCTGAGCGATGTGGCGGTGATTTCTCCATATTTTCTCCAATTTCACCGCCAAAGAAAGCATTTCAGCGCAACAATTCCGCACTTTTACTACATACAAAGTAATTTTTGGCGGTGAAATCAAGAATTTTTTCGCTTTTTCACCGCCACTTTTGCAATTTAGAGGTTTCAAAATTCGAAATGACGAGCGAGCGGTATCACTGTGAGCCGGAGGCGACTCGTATTGACGAGTCGTCGAAGGCGACCTTTGGACACTTGCGCTTTAGCGCTTAGTGTACATGGCCACCTTTAGGTGGGAGCGAGTGAGGAACCGGAGGTTTCAATACCCGAGACGACGAACGAGCGGTCTCATTACCTACTACGCCAACGGGAAGACGTGACCTTGTCGAACAGCCCGAAGTAAAACACCGGTTCACCCCTGTCGGGGCTGTACCCTACCTCGAAGCGAATGCGGTCGAGCGCCGGAATCACGAGATGCACTCCGCCATAGACGGCACCCTCGTAGTTATCCCAGCCGGGGCGGCCCTTGTCCCAGAGCAGGCTCCCGTCGAAGCCCGCCACAAGTTGCACACCGTAGAAGAAGTTCACACCGGCAATGCTTGCGGCCCGGCGCTCCAGCAGTACAAAGCGTTCCTCGAGCGTGAGCAGAGCCTCGTGGGTCCCGAGAGAGCCCGAGTCGGCCTCGTGCCCGCGAAACGTATTGGCTCCGCCATGATAGTAATAGTCGTAAAATTTCACGTCTCCCGGGCGGTAACGCACAAGCGCCGTCGCACCTGTTACAAAGCGCCCGAAGGTCTTGTAGGCCCGCGCATCGGTCAGGAGTTCCCAGTAGTTTTCGCCGTTATCCCTGTTGCAAAAGCGCGATTCCGTTTCGACCGGTTCGTCGGATTCGATATTGGCACTGCAGGCGAGATATTCTTCACCCGCGCCCACGTGCGTAAGCATATATTCGAAATACACGCCATCGCGCGTGTCGAGCTTGCTGTCACGATAATCGAAAGCAAAGCCAAGCCCCAATTCAGGAAGATTCGCAAAGTCCCTCAACCGACGGTAGGCGGCAGTCCCCAGCAGCGACAGGTGCGGCAAGAACTTGTATTCCAAATCCAGGTCGAGCAAGATGCTTTTTTCCTGGAAATCGCGGATGTTGTCGTAGCTGTCGGTCAAGAGGAACTCGAAGTTCCACCCGAGCGGAAGCCCGAACAGGTAGGGGGAACTCGCATAGAAGGCGGCCTCGTTCTTGTCGAAGAACGGGTCCACCGTCGTGCGGTACTGCACTTCGAGCCGAATATCTTCGCCCGCCACATTGATGTTCGCAAGCGCGGCTCCCAACATCAGACCGTCGCGGTCAGTCTTCTTGCCCGCGGGTGCGGGAATCCAGCGGAAGATTTCCTTGAAGGAATATGTGAGTTTTACGAGACCCGGTTCGGCAGGCTCACCGGCCTTTTCGCAGGAAACGGAAACCTCGGTAAACAGGTCGAGATCCTGCAGGCGGAGTTTTTCTGCCTCGAACTTTTCGGCAGTGAACGGTTCACCCTCACGGTTCACGAGTTCGCGTTCCACCACGCGGGGGTTCGTGTGCTTCAGGCCTTCCAGCCGGATAGACTGGACGACAGTACCGTCGGTACAGGTACCCTGGGCGGCAAGGCCAAGCGATGCCAGCAGAAGCGCGAGGGCCGATGTCTTTACAAAATTTGTCACCTCCTATAAAATAGAAAAAACTCAGTACCCACCGGACAGGTACGGGCTGCCAGCGCACAAGGGCTCCTGCGAAATTTTTTATATTTGCAGGCGAAAAATAGACTGTTGAGGTTCCCTATGCTAGATTTTCTTGCCAACTACTGGCCGTGGCTCATCGCCGTTACTGTTGTCGTCCTCGCCCTATTCGCGTTCCGCGGGCTCCGCAAGGCGCTCAAGGAAGGCGGTGGCGCGTTCAACCTTGAAACCATCAAGAGGAACACCGACCCGAACTTCGCCGCACTCAAGCAGAAGTCCAAGGCCCTCCTCGCCGATGCCGACATGATTTGCGAAACGAAGGAAGGCAGCAACCTCGTGATGCCCAAGAAGGAAGACATGATGTTCTTCCGCCGTGCGGTGAAGCAGAAGTACAAGCTCGCCATGTTCCTCGTGCCGGGCACCAACAAGGTCGTGTATTTCTTCTGCAAGACGGAACAGGGCCTGCGCCGCCGTATCGAGAACCTGGTCATCAACCAGAAGTTCCGCGAAGGCAAGCCGCCCTACATGGACGTGGCCACCGGCGAAAAGCTGAAGTATCCGAGGTCGTAATTAGACAAGAGACCGCTGCGCTGGTAGACGAAAGATTTTCTTTCGCTCTCTCGTCTAGCAAAAGCCCCGCCTCATGACGTATAACGATTTAGCATTAGCCGAAGAAGAAGGCAAGCTTGAAGCGGCTCTTGCGGAGTCGCGCAACTTGTTGATAGAGGCGCCCACAGGGTCGGGCAAGTCGCTGTTTATCCCCTACTTTTTAAGCAAGCACTGCAAGGGACGCGTAGTGGTTCTGCAACCGCGCAGGATTGCGGCACTTTCGCTTGCACAGTTTTCCGCAAAGTTGCACAACGAGCCCTGCGGTAAAACCGTCGGTTACCAGTTCCGGCAGGACAGTTGCAAGAGTACTGGCACGCGCATTTTATTCCAGACGTACGGAAACTTTCTGCAGGAACTTTTACACGGCAAGTGCGATGCGGAATGGATTGTGTTCGACGAATACCACGAGCGCAAGGCCGACATGGATTTGCTGTTCGCGTATTTCAATAGAAGAAAGACGAAAGACGAACGGTCTCCCGTGAGCCGTAACGACCAAGCGCAAGCTGGTCGCGAAGGCGAGAGTGAGGCGATACCGGAGGTTCCTCTATGCGATAGAGCCGAACGGCCTCGTATTGCGGTGATGTCGGCGGCGCTGAACCGCTCCGAACTCGAAGCGGTTCTCGGCGTCAAGTGCCTAACGCTCGGCCATCCGCTGTACCCCGTACAGATTATCAACCAGACTCCCGCCACAGGGAACTCGCTCGTCTCGGGCGTGGGCCTTGACGCCGAAGTGGTGCGGGCGCTAAAGACGCTCTACCGCAACAACATCTGGCAGACCACGCTGGTGTTCCTCCCTGGCAAGGCCGAGATCGCCCGCTGCCACAGCGCCGCCGCAGAAGCGCTGGGCTCAAACTGCGCCGAATTTCTGGAACTGTACGGCGGGCAGGACCGCGAAACGCAGGACCGCATTTTCGAGGTCACGGAACGCCCGCGTGTCATATTCACGACGAACATTGCCGAGACATCCATTACCGTCCCGAACGTTACAGGCGTAGTGGATAGCGGCATCGAGCGCGTAAGCATCTACGACGACAGCGAAAAGGTGAGCGTTCTCCGCACGCTCCCCATCTCGATGCAAAACGCCATCCAGCGTAGCGGCCGTAGCGGCCGTACGCAGAACGGCTGCGCCATCCGCCTGTGGAGCGAAGAAAGCGAAAAGCGCATGCCGCGCGGAATCATTCCCGAAGTCACGCAGATCGAACCCTCGGAACTGTTGCTACAGAAGGCGGCACTGGAATCCATGGACGCACTCGCCATACGTCATGCCGAAGTGCCGCAGGCACAAGAGCATCCACGGGCTCACAGCAGCGACGAAACGAGGTATGACGAAGGCATTGTCTTCCCGACCGCCATTCCGGAGACACGCGAACAGGCCGCCACCAAATTACTTGAGGGTTTCGGAATGCTCAAGGACGGTGCCATTACGGAACTTGGCCTCAGGGCCATCCGCACTCCGGTTTCTAGCATCCCGCTCGCGCTGCTCCTCGCTACGGCAAACGGCCCGCAGGACCTTCCCGACCTGCTTCTCGCTGCCCTCGCGTGGATTCACTCCGGCACGGAGTACCTGCAAAAAACGAAGTACCCGCAAGATGTTTTGACGCTCGCCGCCGACACGCTTTCCAAGACCGTAAGCGCCCCGCGGGAGGTGACGTTTACTCTCCGGCAGTTGCGGGAATACCG
>JAEEGJ010012457.1_pt1 | contig 21051 bp, 20 predicted proteins | sample 8958761 | NCBI WGS metagenome assembly JAEEGJ01 (sample SAMN16246546, study PRJNA631951) | gut metagenome | biome: gut microbiome; feature: rumen; material: RS-attached | host: Bos | place: Iran: Karaj | collected 2018-10
GTAGGAGTTTGGGCCGTGTCTCAGTCCCAATGTGGCCGTTCACCCTCTCAGGCCGGCTACTGATCGTCGCCTTGGTGGGCCGTTACCTCACCAACTAGCTAATCAGACGCGGGTCCATCGTATTCCACCGGAGTTTTTACCCCTGAGTCATGCGACTCTGTGGTCTTATGCGGTATTAGCAGTCGTTTCCAACTGTTGTCCCCCAGAATACGGCAGGTTACCCACGCGTTACTCACCCGTCCGCCACTAAAACGTATATCACTAGGTTTCAATACGTTTCCGTTCGACTTGCATGTGTTAAGCACGCCGCCAGCGTTCATCCTGAGCCAGGATCAAACTCTCTATAAAAAAGTTTGCCTGCTTCTTTTGAAGCTAGCTAATTTGTTTAACCGTTATTACTTGGTTTTCGATTCGTTTGAATCAATCTGAAATTTTCAGATTTTGTTGCTTACCTAAAAGCAACTTCTCTTTGAAATTTTCAGGGTTGCATTACTGTTTAGTTGTCAATGTTCTTTGGCTTTCGCGTCTTGGGCTTTCCTTAACGCGCTTGATTAGAATACCACCCAAAAAAATGATTGTCAACAACTTTTTTTAATTTTTTTTGAATATTTGAAAAATAATACCGAAATGGTTTACAGAACATAAAAAATGCCACTTTTATGTAAACTAAAGTGGCATTTTACTTATTATTTTAGAGTTATATTTTTAATTGCGTCTTGTGTGACTATAGTATATTTAGTAGCTGATGATGTAGGTATCATAAGGGCTACCATCTCATCAAAGTCATTTTTATATTTTAATTTACCATCTGTTCTATATATCTCTGCAGAAGATCCGTTGTAAATAACCACCATACCATTAGCAAAGAATATATCGGTATATTCTATATCGAAATATATAGAAGACTTCTTCTTACCATCTGAATTATATACATCAAGACGATTTCTAGCCTTACCAGTTTTATCAGCGAATAACACCCCTACATTGCCATCGCCGTAGAAGACAGCCTGTATCTCCTCGTCTATAGTTATAGTTTCAGTGTTAGTTGGGCGCTCTTTTCCCTTAAAGAAAAGCAACTTGTCATTACCTACTGCTACCAGCTTATCACTTTCTATAAATTTCAAGCTAGGGATAACCTCATCCTCATAGTCATATCCACTAACCAGGTTATCAGTTTCATTCTGACCTACGTCACCAAAGTTATACATAGCCAGTTTGGTAGTTAGCTTACCACTATCAAGATAAAGGTATGAGACAGCAAGAAGCTTGCTGTTATCAGATATAGCCACCTCTATAGGGTAGCCACTTTTAGACATAGTAGTTCTAAAGTTCGCAACTTTAGTTCCATCATAATAGTAGATATCAATTGGTGTAACTTCGTCATCTTCAGTTACAACAACAACGATACCATCCTTGGAAATATCAATATCTTTTATTGGGGCACCTGTCTGAATCTCTCCAAGCACTCCACTTGTATTAAATACATAGACCTTGCGGCCATTAAAATCTGCACAGGCAACATATTCACCTGCCACTGCTACCATAGGAGACTGCATCTCAAATGGTTCACTCCAGGTATCCTTACCCTTAGAGTTAGTACAGTGCATACCGTCACAGCTGTATGTCAGGAACTTACTTCCGTAGCTTAAGACATTGCTACCTTCAACCTTTTCACAAGGAACACTCCGTGTAACTTCATAATCAGAATATACTTTGTTATAGTAAGAAATCCAAATAATCGCAACTATAATGCATATTGCGATTAATGCAACAGCCACAGCAGTAAAGACTCTTGCCTTATGAGCAATAATCCTTTTCTTAAAGCTGTGTCTGTCTACTTTATTCTCTTCTTTATTTGTTTCTGGTTTCTTGCGAAATTTTGTTACTACGCCCATCTTATAATTCCCAAATAAGCTGGTTTCCCTATCTATTTACACGGCACATACTATACAAATTTGTAGATAGTTTCTGTGTCATAAGGATGATTCTTATCAAATATAGGATTAGGGAAATTCTTCTCGTTAGCACTATTAGGATAGTACTGTGTTTCAAGACAGAATCCCTTACGCTTACAGTTCTTATACCCCTCTTTACCTATATTGCTACCTATAAAGTTACCTGCATAGAACTGAACACCTGGAAGGTCAGTATACACTTCCATAGTACGTCCAGACTTTTCATCTACCGCAGTTGCAATAAGTTTCTTCTTTCCATTATATCCATCAACTACCCAGTTATGGTCATAACCGCCACATATCTTAATCTGAGCAAAGTCTTTACGGCCTATTTCTTTAGATATCTTCTTAGGCTTAGTAAAGTCCATAGGAGTACCCTTAACAGAAGCTATCTCTCCTGTTGGTATAGCATCTTCAAGAACAGGTGTATAGTTAGAAGCATTGATTGTAAGCTTGGTATGTTCAATATTAGAAGACTTTGGCCCTGAAAGATTAAAGTATGAGTGGTTGGTCATGTTGATAACGGTTTTCTTGTCAGTATCAGCATGGTAAGTAATCTTAAGCTCATTCTTATCTGTAAGAGTATATGTAACAGACACCTTCATATTACCTGGGTGTCCCATCTCTCCATCTTTCTTCTTTAAAGAGAATGTTACACTGTTCTTTCCTTCTACAGCATCCCAAACTCTTTTATGAAAACCATTAACTAAATCAGTATGAAGGTTATTCTTTCCTCTATCATTAACTGGAAGCTGGTACTTCTTCCCACAAAGAGAAAATGCCCCCAGGGCTGTTCTGTTTGCAATAGGTCCAATAGTAGAGCCAAAACAGCTGCCGTTCTTGAAATACATCCAAAGCTTGTCATATCCAAGTACAACATCATCTAATTTGCCCTTCTTATCAGGTACATATAGATTCTTTAAAATAGCGCCAAAGGTAATAACCTTGGCACACATCTTATTCTTGTTTTCTATTGAATAACAATATACTTCCTTACCATCTCTTGTTTTGCCAAATAGTTCTTTTGTGACTGACATAGTATCCTCTTTATGTAATTATAATTTAGTATTATATTTCTGTTCTGCCCTCAAATGCACGAAGAAGGGTTACTTCATCTATATATTCAAGGTCTCCACCTACAGGTACACCACTGGCTATTCTTGTAACCTTGATGCCAGCAGGCTTAACCAGCTTGCTGATATACATAGCCGTAGTTTCTCCCTCTAAGTTAGAATTGGTTGCTATAATAAGTTCTTCTACATCTCCCTTAAGTCTTTCAATAAGTTCCTTAAGCCTAATATCCGAAGGACCTATTCCATTCATAGGAGATATAGCACCATGAAGTACATGATATACTCCATCGTACTTTCCAGTTTTTTCATATGCTATAAGATCCCTAGGGTTTTCAACCACCATAATCATCTTATGATTACGTTTAGGATTGTCGCATATATTACATATATCCTTATCCGTCAGGGTCTGACAGCATTTACAATACTTAGCTGTTTCCTTTGCAGTGATTATAGCCTCTGACAGTCTTTTAACCCTGTCATGAGGTAAGTTAATTATGTGAAATGCCATACGCTGGGCAGACTTAGAGCCTATACCAGGAAGTGCAGCCAATTCGTCTATTAACTTATTAATATCACCACTATAATATTCCATTAGAAAGGAAGGCCTCCAAGATTCATTCCACCTGTAGCCTTACTCATAGCTTCATTATTAGCATCATCTACCTGCTTAAGAGCTTCGTTAGCTGCTGCCATAATCATATCCTGTAATGTTTCAATATCATCTGGATCAACTGCTTCTGGTGCAAGGACAACCTTAGTTATCTCCTTTTTACCAGTCATAGTTATACTTACAGCACCTCCACCAGCATTGGCAGTAAATTCCTTAGATTCAAGAGCCTTCTGGTTCTCTTCCATCTGACGCTGCATTCTCTGCGCCTGCTTCATAAGATTGTTCATTCCACCTGGCATAGACATACCGCCAGGAAATCCACCTCTTTTTGCCATAATTTCTCCTTTAGTATAAATATAATTATTCTATTTCTACTGACATTCCAAGTCTTGACTGTAACTCTACAAGATCACCGGAATCAAAAATAGCTGTATCCGCTGGACCTTTTACTATAAAAGGTACCTTCTTACCAGTAAACTGGGTAAATATCTCATCAAGGGCTACCTGATGATCTTCCTGACTAAGCAGTTTCTCATCAAGGGCAGTTGCTGCACTTATAATGAGTTTTCCATCTGGCCCCATATATCTTTCTGCTTTTAGCATGGCAGGCTTCATAAGGCCATCTACCATCTGGCAAAGACTCTTCCATCCTGTAGCTATCTTATCTATATCTTCTGGAAGGGCCGCCTCTGCAGCAGGTTTAACATTCTTCTTTGGAGGCTGAGCTACGGGTGCCTGAACAGCCGCTGGCTGGGCACTAACAACAAAATCTCCAGACTCGAGTTTCTTTTCTAAAACTCTTACTCTCTCTAGAATAGACTCTGTATCTATCTCCATTTGAGGTCTGCAAACCTTAATAAGAGTCATCTCAAGAAGAATTCGTTTCTGTGATGAATACTTCATCTTATTAGATAATTCTGAGAATACAGAGATATATCTAAAGATGGTATTAATATCAACCATCTGAGCTTCTTCTTTAAGTCTTTCAAAATGCTCCTTTGACATCTCCAGTGCATCCTGGGCTGATTCATCAGCTGAATCGAATGACTTAAGAAGCATAAGATTACGAAGATACCAGGTAAAGTCTGTTACAAAGTTAGTAAGTTCTCTACCCTGCATAACTATCTTTTCAAGAAGCTCTATACAGCCAATAATATTATCTTCAATTATAAGTCTAAGCATCTGACTAAAGACTGTAACATCAACGCTTCCAAGTACATTAAGAGCCATCTCATAAGTGAGGGCTTCTCCATAATGGAAGGCAAGGCATTGGTCTAAAAGACTAAGAGCATCTCTCATAGAACCGTCAGCAGTCTTAGCAATATACTTAAGAGCCTTATCTTCTACATCTGCTTTTTCTATAGTAGTAAGTTCTTTTAATCTGTCAGCTATTGTTTCTATAGATATTCTCTTAAAATCATATCTCTGACATCTGGATAGAACTGTAATAGGAATCTTCTGTACCTCTGTTGTAGCCAAAATAAATATAACATATTTTGGTGGTTCCTCAAGAGTCTTTAAAAGCGCATTAAAAGCACCTGCAGAAAGCATATGTACCTCATCAATAATATACACCTTATACTTTCCATCAACAGGTGAGTAAGCAACTTCCTCTATAATCTCTCGGATGTTATCTACACCATTGTTAGATGCAGCATCTATCTCAATAACATTCATACTGGCGCCATCTGCTATAGCCTTGCATGATGGACACTCTCCGCATGGACTTCCTTCTACAGGATTCTCACAGTTTACAGATTTAGCAAATATCTTGGCGATAGTTGTCTTACCTGTACCTCTTGTTCCACAAAACAGATAGGCATGTCCTATACGGCCAGTTTTAATCTGATTCTTAAGGGTAGAAACAATATGGTCCTGTCCCTTAACATCTTCAAAAACTGCCGGTCTGAATTTTCTATATAATGCTGTGTAACTCATTACGTCTTCCTATTTTAATCCCCAAAGCAGATTCCAAGCATCTTAGCTTCTTTTACTATAGTAGCGTCAGGATCAACTGTCTTAAGTTTTCCTGCTACTTCCTCAAGTGGAACCTTAACTATCTCACGATTCTTATAGCCTACCATAAAGCCATACTCTCCCTTGAGAATAAGTTTTCCTGCTTCAGAGCCTAGTCTTGATGCGAATACTCTGTCGTATGGGCAAGGGCTTCCACCTCTTTGCATATGACCAGGTACTGTAACTCTAACTTCAAGACCTGTTTCATCCTGTATCTGCTTTGCAAGTTCGTAAGATACTGTTGGATGAACTCTCTTTTCTACTTTCTTCTTATATTCTTTCTTTGTAAGCTGAGCATCCTCTTTAGATATAGCACCTTCAGCTACTGCAAGAATAGTAAAGCCGGAACCATTCTCCTGACGTCTCTTAATAGCTTTAACAATCTTCTTTATGTCGTATGGAATCTCCGGGATAAGGATAATATCTGCACCAGATGCCATACCTGCATTGAGGGTAAGCCATCCAGTTTTATGTCCCATTACTTCCACTATAAATACACGTCTGTGTGAATCTGCTGTAGTATGAATACAGTCAATAACATTGGTTGCTATATCTACTGCAGACTGGAAGCCAAATGTCATATCTGTTCCCCAAAGATCATTATCAATTGTCTTTGGAAGAGTAACTATATTAAGTCCTTTTGTTCTAAGAAGGTTAGCAGTTTTGTGTGTACCATTACCACCAAGAACAACAAGACAATCAAGGTTAAGCTTATGATATGTATGAACCATAGCCTCCACCTTATCAAGACCATTCTCATCTGGCTCTTCAATAGTTTTAAATGGTGTTCTTGATGAACCAAGAATAGTTCCACCCTTTGTTAATATACCTGAGAAATCCTTACCTGTAACCATTCTAAAGTTGCTATAGATAAGTCCTCTGTAACCAGCAAGAAAACCGAAGATTTCTACGTCCTCTTTGCTGTTGTTATAAATGGTCTTAACAACACCTCTCATAGCTGCGTTAAGAGCCTGACAATCGCCACCACTTGTAAGCATACCTATTCTTAGCATAATCGTAACCTCCTTTTAAATACTTAAAACCCCGTTTATTCAAATGAAATATTCTTCATAGCCCAAAGCTTAAGAGCCTCGGCGCTAGTAGAAATCTTCTCAAGAGAATCAATTATCTCATTGAATCTTTCCTGCTCATCAGATGAAATTACACCATCTTCAGAGATATCTATAAGATTAGCTCTAATATCATCAATATCTTTTAATGAACCAAGAAGCTTAAGTGAAAGTCTGTCGAAGTCATCCATCTTAACTTCCTTAATCATATCTTTACCAAGAGCACACTCATTGGCACAGTACCAGTTCGTAAGCTCAGGTGTGTTATATTCCTTAGCCATGCATTTTACTTCTTCTGGATAAGGTGTTATATTGCCAAGTTCTATATTGGCAAGTCTGGTTCTTTCAATATGAAGTATCTCTGATGCTTTTTCTCTGCTGACAAATGTCTCATCTCTTTCAGCAGCTTCGCTTCTTGCATCGTAATACATATTTCCTTTTGCTTTAGATGCTTTCTTGCCCATAGTTCTTTCCTTTCGCGCTATATTAATATTAATTAGTAGTTTAATTCCTGATCTAAATTATCAAATCTTTGCTGGTCAGCATCATTATACATATTGACGCCTTCTTCTAAGTCCTGTGCCTTTTCTTCGCCAACAGAAATCTGACTCTGAGTTTCCTGAACTTCATCAAGGTCTCTCTTTGCAAAGAAAACAACAAGAAGAATAACAATAAGCACAGATGCTATTAATACTATAAAAAATACGCCAGAATGTTTTTCTTTCATATTTTGTCCCACCTTTAAATAGTTAAAAGGACTGCTGCCATAAGACAACAGTCCTGGTAATTACAAACAATATTACTGAGGATATCTTGTCATATTATATGTGAATACGTTGCACATCTGAGCATATGTAAATGTTCTTCCCCAGTGTACTGAAGAGTTATAGTTTGCTTCCGCTACAGTATATACACCATTCTCAATCTTAAGAACTATAACTGAGTGCGCATCATTGTTAACTCTAACAACGTCACCAACTCTTATAGAATTAACATCGTAAACTTTTCTTGCTGGAAGATCTCCGAAGCAGGCATCAGAAAGCATAAATGCAAAACCTGCACAACCATATCCACCTCTGTAGATACCACCTCTCCACTGGTAGTAATCTGCATTAGTATATCTCATACCTTCTGGATATGAGCTGCTGAACGAAATCATAATATTGTAAAGTGTCTGTGGATCATATGGATTAGCTGCTGTAGTCTGTGCTGGAGTAGCAGGCTGAGATGGATTTGCAATAGCTACTGCCTCAGCAGAAGTTGCTGTTCTTCCCTCAGCCTTACCAGTATTAAGATAATGCTGGTAATATAATGGAAGATTATCTCCAAATGCTGTTCTAAGATCAGTGTACTTAGACTTGTATACCTGAACATTAAATTCTGCACATCCCTGACGACCTTCTACCATTCCACAGTTAATGAAATGACTAAAGAGTGCCTGCTCATTATCTCCTATAGCCTGAGCTACATCAGGATATTTATTCATATAATAGCTTGCATCAAATATTGCTGCATAAGCCTTAACGTCAACCTGCTGCTTACCTTTCTTGGCGCTGGCATCGATACCTGTGTATGAAAATACACCGAGAATCATAACAAGAGCCATCAGCATGCTTAAAGCTCTTTTTGCTACCACCTTTCTCATATTAGTACCTCCCACATACATCTAAAAATCTGTACAAAAAACCGATATGCGTTACCACTACAGTTAGCTACTTCCAGGCGCCCTCGCGTCACATACGAATTCCTGCTTAATGCTGCTACGTTCCCGTCCTGACATGTTTCACTGGCACGTATTGCGCAAGACCCAGAGATCAACACCACTTACAATGGGCAGCCATACCGGCAATAATAGTATATCTATTAATAGGCTTAAGGTCAAGATTCTGTACTAGTTTTAGCCTCTTTATTTACTTTTCTAAGCCTTCCAAAAAAGTCTTTAAGAAGGTAGCTGCACTCCTTTTCAAGGATACCTCTTGTTATCTTCACCCTGTGGTTAAACTCTTTCATATCAAGTATGTTAATTATGCTTCCCGCGCAGCCCGCCTTAGGATTCATACATCCTATAACACATCTTGGTATTCTGGCCTGAACTATGGCTCCAGCACACATCTGGCAAGGTTCCAAAGTTACATACATAGTGCAGTGCTCAAGCCTCCAGTCACCAAGCTTCTTTGAAGCTTTTTTAATAGCTATGATTTCAGCATGGGAAAGAGTACTTTGGTCTGTAATCCTTCTGTTGTATCCTCTTGCAATAACCTTATCATCATATACAATAAGGCAGCCAATAGGTACTTCCCCTAACGCTGCAGCCTTTCCCGCAAGCTTAAGAGCCTGCCCCATATATTTTTCATCCTTTTTATACTGCATTTTTTCTTCTTTTTCTTTAAGCTGTTTAAGAGCAAGCTTCTTTTCTTCTCTTAAAGCTATTCTTCTTTTATGCTTTTCATCAGCTGACAGTTTCTTTTTTTCCATATCTAAAACCTTATATAAAAGTGTTATACTTATTTTGTTAATTCACATACTAAATAGATAGAATAATAATTCCCTTATAAAGGATATTTTACAATGATAATTGGCGGTTTTCAAACAACTACATTACTGGACTATCCTGGCAAAGTTGCCTGCACAATCTTTACTGCAGCCTGCAATATGAGATGTCCATTTTGCCAAAACAGCGACTTAATAACAGGAAGTTTTGAAACAAGATATAGCGAAGAGGAAGTATTGGCCTATCTTTCCAAACGTAAGGGACTCCTTGACGGAGTTTGTATTACAGGCGGTGAACCAACTCTTCAAAAAGATCTTGCTGAGTTTATATGTAAGATTAAAGATTTAGGCTTATTAGTTAAGCTTGATTCCAATGGACTTAATCCTGATATTATAAAAACGCTTTATTCTGGTAATCTTATAGATATGGTTGCCATGGATATTAAATCTGGCCCTTCTACCTACGGAGTAGCCTGCGGAATTAAAGATATAGATATGGGTAAGATAAAAGAGTCTATAGATTTTCTTATTACTTCTGGTATCGATTATGAATTTAGGACCACTCTTGTTAAAGGAATTCACAGACTAGAAGATATGGAAGAAATAGCTTCTTTAATTAAAGGTGCCAAGGCATATTTCCTCCAGTCTTATAAAGAATCTGATAAGATACTTGGACTTGTAGACGGTAATAAAGAAGCCTCTACCTACTCTTCGTTTTCAAGAAATGAACTTGAAGAATTTCTGGATATAGCAAAGAAGGTTGTTCCTAGTGCCATGCTTAGAGGTGTTGATTAAGTTTAAACCTTAATTTTTCTTATAAATATAGCTGGTATATTTTGCTACCATCATAGCTATCTTTAATGTCATTGCATCCTCAAACTTGTTAATATCAAGTTTCAGAATCTCATTAATCTTTTCTATCTTATAGATAAGAGTTGTTCTTTTAATATCAAGACTTCTTGCCGTTTCAGAAACATTAAGATTATTATCAAAGAATTTTTCTATAATATTAACCTGTTCGTTAGTTAATAAGTCTTTATCATTCTCACCGAAAACTTCTTTTAAAAACATCTCACAGAGCTGTCTTGGAAGCTGGTGAATAAGTCTTCCTATTCCAAGAGATGTATATGAAGCTATATCTCTGTCATCATAGAATATCTTAACTACTTCCATAGCCATAGATGCCTGCTTGTAGCTTTCTGACAGGTCCTTAAGTTCTGTTACCAGGCAGCCATATGTTACCTTAGCTCCAGTCATAAGTTCAGTGTTTATAGTACTAACGATCTGCCTTGCGCATTCATTAGCTTCATCTTCGCTGCCATCTGAGAATTCTTTAATAAGAAGAATTACATTATCATCTACATTTAAAACATAATCTTCTTTTTTATCAGGATATATATTCTTAATTATTTCAAGACAGATTGGAAATAATTCTTCTGCGTCTTCACCATGAAGACTTATAGCCATAACTCTTCTAAGTGCTTCTGTATTAATATGAAGAGCCTGACTTCTTGCTCTTATTTCATTAAATAAAACATTACCTCTAATAAGGTCCTTATAAAAATCTTCCTTGGTAATCTTCGGTGTCTGAATAGACATAAGATGAGTTACTTCGCTTGCAGCTATTCTGCCAATCATATAAGAATCACCATTTGCAAGATAAGTAATCAAGGTATATGTTTCCTTATCATTTTTACGAATTTTAACAAAGTTATACTGACGTATATTCTGCCTATCAGCATCACCTTCTACAAATAAGGATATCTCTTTTTCATCAAGGTCTAGTTTTTCAAAAGTCGAAACTAAGACTTCCTTCTTGCTGTCGCAAAGATAGAAATCCGCCTTTGTAATATTCTTTAAATCTTCTAATGAACTTTGAATTAATCTGGTGTTATACATAAGTCTATTATACAACGTAAAAGAGGACTAACAAAGTAGTCCTCTTGAATACTTGTGCCATGCTAGGGCGATTTTACTGTGCCGCCAAGGCTTCTTCATACTTAGAAAGGATAAGCTTCTGCAGATCTTCTCTTGTCTGTGTATTGATTGGATGAGCAATATCTCTATATGTTCCATCCTGTGCCTGCTTACTTGGCATAGCAATGAAAAGACCCTGAGTTCCTTCTATTACTTTTATGTCATGTACAACAAACACATCATCAATTGTGATAGACACAACTGCTTTAAGCTTTCCTTCTCTCTCAACCATGCGAACACGTACGTCAGTAATTGTCATAGTCTAATTCTCCTCCCCCGGTTTATACTTTTTAGATAACGTATCTCTCGTTCTTTTCTACCACTATCTTGATACCATCTTCACCCTTATATACAGAGCCTGCACGAATAGTATCTCTAGCTTCTACAATACAGTTTTCAATAACTGTATTATCCCCAATGTAAACATCATTAAGTATGATAGAATTTCTAATCACACAATTGTTACCCACAAATACCTTCTTGAAAATGACTGAGTTTTCAACAGTTCCGTTGATAATGCTTCCGCTAGATACAAGACTGTTCTTAACAGTAACCCCAACATTGTATTTAGCTGGTGGAAAATCATCAATCTTTGAATATATTTCAGGATACTGTCTAAAGAAGTAGTTACGAATATCTGGCTTTAAGAAGTCCATATTTGTATCATAGTAATCCTGAATTGTTGAAATATTTTTCCAGTAGTCTGGTGTCCTATAAGCGTACATTCTCTTAAGATCTTTGTATCTTATAATGATATCGCTTACGAAGTCGTATCTGTTCTCACCAGCTGCCTTCTCAATCATCTCAATAAGCTGACGTCTTCTGACAACATAGATACCACATGAGATTGTATGAGAGAGTGCCTTAACTGGCTTCTCTTCAAACTCTGTAATACGGTTGTCTTCATCTGTCTTGATGCAGCCGAATCTTTCAACATTAACATCTTCAGATACTTCCTTACAAACAACAGTTACATCTGCTTTCTTTTCAATATGATATTCAAGCACCTTGTTGTAATCCATCTTATAGACACAATCACCTGATGCAATTACTACATAAGGTTCATGGCTATCTTTTAGGAATTCAATATTCTGTGCTATAGAATCTGCAGTACCTCTGTACCAGTCGCTGTTGTCTGCAGTTCTAGTTGGTGTGAATACGTAGAGGCCACCCTGCTTTCTACCAAAATCCCACCACTTAGATGAACTAAGGTGTTCGTTAAGGCTTCTAGCATTGTCCTGAGTAAGGACTGCAACCTTCTGAATATGAGAATTTGTCATATTACTAAGAGAGAAGTCGATACTTCTGTAGCTACCTGCAACTGGCATAGCTGCTACGGCTCTCCTAGAAACAAGTTCCCCCATCCTACTATTCTTTGCGCCGCCTCCGGCTAAGATAATTCCTAATGCTCTCATGCCTTGTCACCTTCTTTCACCAGAGATTTACCACTTGCAAGAACATTATCTGGATAATCCTCAGATGATGTCTGGCCAAATATAACTGTATTCTTTCCTACAGTTACACCTGCTGGCACTGTGGTATGTTCTCCAATACAAACAAGTCCATGATTGTATATATGCGGAGCTGTATCATTCTCTACTTCATCGCCGATACCTGTTCTTACCCCATCACTTAAAACAGTATTCTCAGCTATGATTGTCTTATTAAGTTCGCAGTTCTTTCCTATTACTGTGTCATTCATAATAATAGAATCACGAACTACTGTACCTTCCCCTATCTCTACATTACATCCGATGATTGAGTTATATACCTGGCCATAGATCTGTGAACCTTCGGCTATAAGGCTTCGCTCAACTACACCATCAGCAGATATATACTGTGGTGCAAGTGCATCAGACTTTGTATATATCTTCCAATACTCTTCATAAAGGTTAAACTCTGGAACAATATCAATAAGCTCCATATTAGCTTCCCAATATGAATTAAGAGTTCCTACATCTTTCCAGTAACCATTGTACTCATAAGCATATATAGGAGACTGCTTTTCATGAATATAAGGAATAATATGTTTTCCGAAATCCAATGAAGGCTGATCAGCCTTTGCAAGAAGAGCTTCTTTTAGAGTCTTCCAATTAAATATGTAGATACCCATGGATGCTAGGTTGCTTCTTGGATTCTCTGGTTTCTCTTCAAAGTCAACAATCTTACGATTGTCATCAGTGATAACGATACCAAATCTCTTAGCTTCTTCCATAGGAACCGGCATAACTGCAAGTGTAGCTTCTGCCCCGTTGGCTTTATGGAAGTCAAGCATAACCTCATAATCCATCTTATATATATGGTCTCCAGAAAGGATAAGTACATAATCAGGATTAAAGCTTTCCATGTAGTCGATATTTTGGTATATAGCATTAGCTGTACCTGTATACCAATCTGTGTTAGACATTCTCTCGTATGGAGAAAGAATAGTAACACCACCAACATTACGGTCAAGGTCCCATGGAATACCAATTCCGATATGGGTGTTGAGACGTAATGGCTGATACTGGGTAAGAACACCTACTGTGTCTACTCCAGAGTCGATGCAGTTACTCAAAGGGAAATCGATGATACGATACTTTCCGCCAAAAGAAACTGCTGGTTTAGCCACTTTTCTTGTTAGCACGCCAAGACGACTGCCTTGCCCCCCGGCTAACAACATGGCTATCATTTCTTTCTTTACCATGTAATCACCTCTAGCATTGTATTTTTGTAACCCGTTAACACATTTATAGTCTCTACAATAACTATAATGGGAATTATAACACATGTTTTCGTGAAAGTGAACAGTTTTATTGTTTATTTTATCTAAAAAAAGAGTCTTTCTTAAGCATTTTTCATATTTTATACAAATTAGCACTAAGGGTTTTTGTGCAGTATTAACATTCGCTTAACGAATACTATTTGTGATTTTTCACAAAAAGCCCCAAATTGATTGTTTTTTACCCTATGAGGACTATAATTTATCTAGTAAATCAAAGAAATTGGAGAAACCATATTTACTATGTACAAAGTAGATTTTAACAAGCCTTGTAAGGTACATTTTATAGGTATCGGCGGCATAAGCATGAGCGGTCTTGCTGAGATTCTTATGTCAGAAGGCTTTACAGTAACAGGTTCCGACAGAGCAAAGTCAGAATTAACAGAGAAGCTTGAAAAAAGCGGAGCTGTTATATACTACGGCCAGAGAGAGAGCAATATTGCTGATGACCTTGACCTGGTTGTATATACAGCAGCAATAAGCAAAGATAATCCTGAACTTTGCAAGGCTATAGACAAGAAGATTCCTATGCTAACAAGAGCCCAGCTTCTTGGTCAACTTATGCTTAACTATAAAACACCTATAGCTATAAGCGGTACTCATGGTAAGACAACAACAACTTCCATGATATCCGAGATACTTATGAAGGCAGAAACAGATCCTACCCTTTCAATTGGCGGTATCCTCCGTTCAGTTGGCGGTAACTACAGAGTTGGCTCTAATAACTACTTCGTAACTGAAGCCTGTGAATACACAAACTCATACTTAGAGTTTTATCCTAGAATCAGTCTTATACTTAATATAGAAGAAGATCATCTTGATTTCTTTAAGGACATTAATGATATTAGAAATTCATTCCACAGATTCGCACTTAGACTTCCTAAGGACGGAGCCCTTATTATTAATGGAGATATAGATAATCTTTCTGAGATTACAGCAGATGTTGCCTGCCCGGTACATACATATGGAAGCAGTTCTTCATCTGATTACTATCCTGAAGATATTTCATTTGATGAATTTGGTCGTGGTATCTTTACATTAAAGCGTAAGGGTAAGGAAGATGTAAAAGTTGAGCTTGGAGTTGTAGGTATTCACAATGTGTACAATGCCTGCGCAGCACTTCTTCTCTCAGACCTTCTTGAACTTGATATTAATACCAGCGTCTTGGCCCTTAAGCATTTTACAGGTAGCGACAGACGTTTTGAATTTAAAGGCAAACTTGGAGATATATCTATAATTGATGACTATGCTCATCACCCTACTGAGATAAAGGCTACTCTTAATGCTTGTAGAAATTATCCTCACAAGGAACTTTGGTGTATCTTCCAGCCACATACCTATACAAGAACCAATGCATTCTTAAATGAATTTGCTGAGGCTCTTTCGCTTGCTGATCATGTAGTTCTGGCTGATATATATGCTGCTCGTGAGAAGAATACAATAGGTATAACATCAAGAGACCTTCTGAAGAAGATTGAGGAAAAGGGAACGGATGTACATTATTTCCCAACTTTTGATGAAATTGAGAATTTTATTTTAGAAAATTGTTCCACAAATGATATGTTGATAACCATGGGTGCCGGAGATATTGTAAAAGTCGGCGAAAACCTTCTTGGTAAATAGTAATCCACACTGTCCACATTATAGATTGCATTATGTAAACTCTAAAATGTGGACATTTTTATTTTTATAAACCTACAGACATAAGTCTGAAAAATGCTACAGTTTATACTGAATCGGCATCATATAGGCAAATTTATTCCAGGGTCTATTCACAATATCCACAAAATCCACACCCGGTCAGAACCCTTGATTTTACTGGTTTTGTGGACGTTTCTTCTATTGCTTTTTACCTTTCTAATGAATATAATTAGCAATGCAAAGTAATTATAGAGGGGCAAGTCATGATACCACTGAACATTAAACTAGAAGACTCTAAGGGGATAACATTACTATCTAATACATTCATCGATCAGTACATGCGTGATGCCAATGATGCACAGATAAAGATTTACCTTTATCTTCTTCGTATGGTTAGCGCTAATCTACCTACTGATATTTCAGAAATTGCAGACAAATTTAACCATACAGAAAAGGACGTAATCAGATCTCTGAAGTACTGGGATAATCTTGGTCTTATTTCCTTATCATATGATGATAATAACAATATTGCCGGTGTAACATTCAAGAACGCTGCAGGTTCTATAGCTTCATCTAATCCTGTTAAGAAGACTGTAACTGAATCACCTGTAAGCAAGGAGATACCTATGATATCTATGGATTATGCTGCCGAAAGAGAAAGCTACTCTCTTGATGATATTAAAAGACTTTCTTCTGACCCAGAAGTTAAGATGCTTTTAAATGCTGCAAGCCAGTATTTTGGAAGACCACTTAATCCAACTGAGATTCGTACTATCCTATTTATACATGACAGACTTAACTTCTCAATAGACCTTACAGATTATCTTATTGAGTACAGCGTCAGCCATGACCAGAAGAATATTCATTATATAGAAAGTATAGCTATTAACTGGTATGAGCAGGGTATAGATACATTATCTAAAGCCAAGCAGAACACTAAGAAAACAGATAAGTCTGTTATCTCAGTTATGAAGGCACTTGGTAAAGACGGCACACCCGCTGCCAATGAGCTTGAATATATAAAGAAGTGGTTATTTACATACAATTTCCCACTTTCTATAATAGAGGAAGCTTGTCAAAGAACAGTTCTTGCTACTGATAGAAACCGTTTCCAGTATGCAGATTCCATATTAAAGAACTGGCACGCTAGTGGCGTACACTCTAAGAAGGATATAGCAAAACTAGATGAAGAGTACGCAAGCAGCAAGCAGGCTAAGGCTTCTAATAATAGTAATAACAGCAATAACAGCTCAGCTCCAAAGTCTTATAGCAAGACTTCCAGCAACTTCCTAAAGATGGAACAGCAGGATTATGATTTTGAAGCAATTGAGAAAGCACTTACAAAATAATGGCAATATCTAATTCACAATACGACAAGATTATAAGAGAATATGATGAAGCCAGACTTAGACACGCACGTGAACTAAGCGCCAGAAAGGCTGAGATAAACTCTAAGATACCTGAATACAAGCCACTTGAAGATCAGGTTAGTGCTTTATCTATGGCATATGCAAGAATGCGTATATCCGCTTCTATTAACCCTGATTTTGAAGCTGTTAAGAAGGAATATCACGAGAAACTTCTTGATATTAAACTTAAAAAGAACAGACTTCTTGAACAGTATGGTTATTCTAAAGACTATCTTGAGATGGAATACGACTGCAGCGAGTGTAAGGATACAGGATATGTAGATGGAGAAAAATGTTCCTGCTTTATGAAGAAGCAGGTTAAGCTTGTTTACGATTTCTCAAGAATGAAAGAATTCTTAGAAAGTAACAACTTCTCTCTTCTATCTAAAGATTATTACCAGGGTGAAGGTCTGAGACAATTTGAACACGCTGTAACAACCTGCAAAAATTTTATTAATAACTTCTATTCAGACTATCGAAACCTACTCTTTTATGGTACAGTAGGTACTGGAAAATCCTTCTTATCAGGATGTGTCGCTAAAGAACTCCTTGATAAAGGATGTTCTATAATATATATTAGTGCAGTAAACTTATTCCAGACTATTTCCAATTATATATATAGTCCAGCAAAGGAAACCTATATTTGGATTAATGAGTCACTTCTAGAATGTGACCTCCTTATAATAGATGACCTTGGAACAGAGACTACTAACGATTTTATAAGAACTCACCTCTTTGAGATAATCAACGAGAGAAATCTTAGAAATCACTCAACTATAATATCTACTAATCTTAGTATGGAAGATATTCGTTCAAGATATTCAGACAGAGTATTTTCCCGTATATGTGAGAATTACGAACTTCTCCAGTTATCAGAGATAAAAGATATTAGAATCCAGAAGAAGCTTGAACAGTCTGGCTAGTTTCCTAAAAGAGGTAACACACGGTATAACCGTATAATATAATTTTTTCAACATCTGAAAGGAGCAACACAATGTCAACATCAAAGGAAGATGTACGCAATCTTGAGTCAATTCCTGTTGGAGCATTAGGCATCATTCCACTTGAGGGATGTCGCCACTTGGGGGAGAAGGTAAATCAGTATCTTGTAGAATGGAGAGCAACTAGAGAGCACGAGCACACCGATACCCTCGCATTTGCAGATTATAAAAGAGAAACTTTTATATTAAATGCTAAGGTTCCACGTTTTGGTTCTGGTGAAGCTAAGGGTGTTATCCTTGAATCTGTAAGAGGTACTGACCTCTATATACTTGTTGATGTAGGTAACTATTCACTTACATACTCACTCTTTGGTAAAGAGAATCACATGTCACCTGATGACCACTATCAGGATCTTAAGAGAATCATCGCTGCTGTAGGTGGTAAGGCAAGAAGAATTACAGTAATCATGCCATTCCTCTATGAAAGTAGACAGCATAAGAGAACTACTAGAGAGTCACTTGACTGTGCTATAGCGCTTCAGGAACTTGTAGCTATGGGCGTAGATAACATCATCACATTCGATGCTCACGACCCACGAGTTCAGAACGCTATTCCACTTAATGGTTTTGAAACAATCCAGGCATCATATCAGTTCATCAAGGGTCTTCTTGAGAATATTAAAGACCTTAAGATTGACGCTGATCACATGATGATTATCTCACCTGATGAAGGTGGTATGAACAGAGCTATCTATATTGCCAACGTACTTGGTCTTGATATGGGTATGTTCTATAAGAGACGTGATTATACACAGGTTGTTAATGGACGTAACCCTATCGTTGCACATGAGTTCCTTGGTTCTGATGTTGCAGGTAAGGACGTAATCATTGTTGATGATATGATTTCTTCAGGCGACAGCGTAATCGATGTTGCTAAGGAATTAAAGGCTAGAAAGGCAAACAGAATCTTCGTATTCTCTACATTCGGTCTCTTCACAAGCGGACTTAAGAGATTTGACGAAGCTTACGAAAAGGGTATCATCACAAGAGTACTTACAACAAACCTTATCTTCCAGACACCTGAGCTTCTTGCAAAGGAATGGTACATAAGCTGTGACCTTAGTAAGTATATCGCATTTATCATCGATACACTTAACCATGATACTTCAATCTCTGATCTTCTTAATCCAAGTGAGAGAATCCAGAAGCTTGTTAACAGATACAAGAACGGCGAAGTATAAGATATACCAAAACAAAACCCTGCAGAGTAATCTGCAGGGTTATTTTTATGTTTAAAAGTTTTCAATATTAAGCTTTTAGTCCCAAAGCTTATCTGGGTAGATACCCTTATCTTTAAGAGCCTGTATAGAACTAACTACGAATGGCTTGTCTTCTTTATATGTTACTCCAAACCATTTGTCCTTAGATGAAAGCACCTTAACCGTTGCAATTCCATCTTTTACCATACTTCCTACTTCCATAGGAAGATAACACTCTGCCTTAAGTGGATTAGCATTAATATCCTCTTTAAAGAATCTCTTCATAGACTTATCAAGTTCTGGGAAGATATCTGGAGTAAATCCCCACATATTCATAGACACTAAACTATCTGCTGACATAGGGATATATGTCTGGCCGTCATCCTTAGAATATGATGCACCTTCAGGAGTCTTGATAATATTAGTTCTTTCATCAATAGTTTCAAGCATACCATTAGCATCCATCTGACAGCATCCTCTTGCTACTGAACCATTCTCTGTAAGGGTATTTTTAAGCTCATAGCCAACCATACAGAATGGATATGGATTAGACTCATGACTTGATGTTAAAAAGTCGCATAAGCTCTGATATGCGCTTACACCATAGTAATCATCTGCATTAATAACTGCAAATGGTCCCTTTACTGTATCTTTGCAGCAAAGGATAGCATGAGCTGTACCCCAAGGCTTAACTCTTCCTTCAGGTATAGTTGCACCTTCTGGAATATTAGTAAGATCCTGAAATACGTATTCAACCTCTATCTTGCTCTTAACCTTATCACCTACGCAGGTTCTAAAGTCAACTTCATTCTCTTTCTTAATAATGAATACAACCTTGCCAAAACCAGCACGGATAGCATCATATATTGAAAAGTCAATAATCTTATTGCCATTATCATCTATCGGATCAATCTGTTTAAGTCCGCCGTATCGGCTTCCCATACCTGCTGCTAAAATAACTAATGTTGGTTTTGTCATAAGAACAAACTCTCCTCTCTACATACCCCTTTGTACTAAAGATAATATTCATTATGTTAACTCATTGTATCACACTTGCCATTAGTGCGCTACATATGTCTTATTTAAGTTCTCATAGCCTCAAGCGGGCTAAGTCTCATAGCTCTAAGCGATGGCAGGAAACCTGCTATCATACCTATGATGGTTGAAAATACTATAGCTAAAACTGCAAGCCAAGGTGGTATAACCGAAGCAAACATCATGTCCTCCCCGTGTGATAATGCCTTGTTAATAACTGGCGATAAAGCATAGCTTATACCTGTTCCTACAGCGCCTCCAATAAGACCGATAAAGGCAGCTTCCATAAGGAAAAGAAGCTGTATATCTCTAAGGCGACAGCCTATAACCTTCATAACGCCTATTTCCTTGGTTCTCTCGTATATAGACATCATCATGGTGTTGATAATACCTATTGCTGCAACTATAAGGGATACAGCACCGATACCACCAAGAACAAGCTGAACGGTATTTAAGGTCTTCATCTCTGATTCAATCCACTCTGCCGCAGCATATGTCTCATAGCCCATATCCTGAATCTGTTTCTGTATCTCAGAAACGCTCTCCATGCTATCAGCATATACATATACTGAACTGTAGAAGAATTCCTTATAAGGTTTACCCTTCTTATTTGTTGGCTGGCCTGGAATAGCACTATTCTTGTATTCTTTCTTAAGAGCTGCTTTAAGAGGCTCTATATTAACATATACATTGTAACTGAAAGTATTCCAGTCTTCCACGCCACCTTCTACTATACCAGCACATTCTGCTATACGCTTCTTAGGAGCCTTGATTATATTTCCCTTTTCATCTTTAGAACCTGCACCATCATAAG
>JAEEGJ010012458.1_pt1 | contig 21049 bp, 17 predicted proteins | sample 8958761 | NCBI WGS metagenome assembly JAEEGJ01 (sample SAMN16246546, study PRJNA631951) | gut metagenome | biome: gut microbiome; feature: rumen; material: RS-attached | host: Bos | place: Iran: Karaj | collected 2018-10
TTAACCTTATCGCCAGGTCTAGCTGTTGTACGAGAATCAACTCTAGCTGTGATAGGGAACTCAGCGAGATCGAAGTACAGATAAACTTCTGCACCAAGAAGCTCGTATACGTTGATTGTAGACTCGAATACAGCCTTAGATGTGCTAACAACCATCTCTGAATCGTCAACATCCTCAGGACGGATACCGAATGTAACCTTCTTTCCGCCGTAGCCACCTTCGATAAGCTTCTTAGCCTTAGCTGGTGGAAGCTCGATTGACTGTCCAGCGATCTTGAGGCAAGCCTTGTCTCCGCTAACTTCTACATCAGCGTCAAGGAAGTTCATCTGAGGTGATCCCATGAATCCAGCAACGAAGAGGTTGCCTGGCTTGTCATAGAGGTTCTGAGGTGTGTCAACCTGCTGAACAACACCGTCCTTCATAACTACGATTCTTGTACCAAGAGTCATAGCCTCTGTCTGGTCATGTGTAACGTAGATGATTGTTGTACCAAGTCTCTGGTGAAGCTTAGCAATCTCTGTTCTCATCTGAACACGAAGCTTAGCATCAAGGTTTGAAAGAGGCTCGTCCATAAGGAATACCTTAGGGTTACGAACGATAGCACGTCCCATAGCAACACGCTGTCTCTGTCCACCTGAAAGAGCCTTAGGCTTACGATCAAGGAGCTTCTCAAGATCAAGGATCTTAGCTGCCTCTCTAACCATCTTGTCGATTTCCTGCTTAGGAACTTTTCTGAGCTTAAGTCCGAAAGCCATGTTATCATATACAGTCATATGAGGATACAGAGCGTAGTTCTGGAATACCATCGCGATATCTCTATCCTTAGGCTCTACGTCGTTAACTACTCTGTCACCAATCTTAAGTGTACCTGAAGAAATATCCTCAAGACCTGCGATCATACGAAGTGTTGTAGACTTACCACATCCTGATGGGCCTACGAAAATGATAAATTCCTTATCCTCGATATCAAGGTTGAAATCTTTAACAGCCTCGAAACCGTTAGGATAAACCTTAGTAACATGCTGAAGTGATAAACTTGCCATACCTTAATTTTCCTCCTAATTTGCAAATACGTTTATGCTATAAAAGAGTATAACTTTTAGAAATTTTATTATCTATTCACTAATTTCACAAATATTTTACTATTCATTAGCCAATGTGACTAAGAGAATAGTAACTTATCCACATTTCCAAAATGTTGACGAAGAATCAAATAATTCACTGTGCAATTTGTCCATTGCTTTATTCGCAAAAAGAAATACTACCCCTTCCTTCAGCTTTGGATTTCTCCAGTGCTCCCCTTACAGCACTCAATAATTCTTCAACATTTCCACCATTTTTAGGGTAAATAGCACGGCCAGCAGAGATATTTACATTCTGACCATCTTCTAATAGCCCCGACTTAAGATCATATAAAAATAGCTGAAGCTCGTCTGTCTGCTTTCTGATATCTTTTTCCCCTTCAAAGCCCTTGAGGAAAATAAGAAACGCTCCATCATCGCCTCGTCCGAGAATATCCGTAATTCTATACGTATTCTTTAATTCCGTCGCAACATCCTCGATAATCTTCATCTTCTCTGTAGAATTATCACTATCGATACTAATTGCAAACAAAATGCCATTTCTATCTCCTGCGTATCTGGTATACCCATTTAATTCCGAAGTAAATCCCAGTTCGTTATATAGTCCGGTAATAAGATCGGTCTTAATCTTCTCACTCTCCTTGGCAGCCTTGGCCTTTCTAATCAGATTGCCAAACACGAAGATAAGCAGATTTACCAGAATGTATAGTGAAACAATTGCCAGCATAATAACTAAAAGCCAGTAAAAGTTCATCATATATGGTCTGATCAGAGGTTTCATATTTGCATCACTTGCAAGGAGTACAATACCTCCGGCTGTCTGCTGGGCTGGAATCACAACCAGATCTCCATAGCCTTCTATTCTGGATGTGTAATACTTTTTCTGTGAAATATTCAGCTTGATAGTATCATCTGGCAGAACGTCAATACTGTCCTTCCAGAGGTTCTCACCATCAAATTCGCCTGCATAAACATGTCCACTGATATCTACAAGGACTGCAAGATCAAGTGGTGGTAAATGGGAAAAAATCCTATCATTTATCTCTGTTACCTTTGAACCAGTCAGTAGGAACCCTTTAGTTGTTCCGTTGAAGTTAACAAAATTAACAGCAACCACACTTCCGACTTCAAAATATCCATCCTGGGTAACAGCAACCATACCAATTCCACCATTGCTGTAATTATTCACTACATCTGCAAAAAAGGCTTCCTTACTGATATCTATCTGTACGCCCTTTTCATTTACGCCCTGTCCTTCAAGATTACATACAAGACTTCCAAGCACAGACTCATTCTGAGAAAGAACTTTTAGTACATTCACAATCTTATCCTGATCCTCATAAAAGTCCATATTTGCAAAAGAAACAGCCGTAGAATTATTATAATCTACGACTGTTTGAATTATTCCGTCCACAGAGCGCAGACTCTCCTCTGCCCCATGCGCGATTTTATTTAGTTCATTCAAAATAATCTCTCTTCTGACAATTCCACGAAAAGCAAAGCATGTAATACCTACTACAAGGTACATTACAATAGTTGGAAGAAACCACTTAAGATACACCTTTTTCATGGGATACCTCTCTGTCAAAAGAAACATCTACGATTACTGATTCTGATCTGTATTCTCCTGTCCAACTTCCTCAGCGCCTTCATCGATTTTTCTGATCGCTGCGTCCATTTCCTCTTCTTCTGACATCTCTTCTACCTTGGGCTCAAAGCGCTTAAAGGTATTGTTGTATAAAAGAGCATGTACGAAGCCTGGTCCTGAAATACCCAGAAGGATAAGAACAGGGAGTGCTTTAACATAAAAGAAATAGAATATTACAACTGGTACAGCACTAACGAGCACCATAAGAACTGTCTTAGGAAGTGCCATGATTGACATAAGTGCTGCATTTCTCAATGTTCCAAGTACTGTGTTAACGAACTTGGATAAAAGAGGATAAACATATAATGAAACCATATACAAAATAAGAGCTATAGCTATAACGATATATCTGTATATGCCAGTGTTATCTCTCATAATGAGGAAATCAAGAAGAAGAATTCCGCCTGCAGTAAACTGGATCACCTGCAAAATAGCGCCCTGCTTGAAGTTCTCTTTAAATGATCTGAAGAATGATTTGGTAACATAGCTGTCTTCATCTCTGACGATCTTGAGAAGTACAAAATGCATAGCTGTAAGTGCTGGTCCTAATGGAATTGAAAAAATAATTCCGCCAACCCATGCGATAACCACATAGAAAACAATTCCATCTAAAGAGGTAATCTCGCCAGTAGCAATCTGTACCAAGTAACCGCCGATTGTAACCGCCTGCTCAATAATAAGAGGAGTAGCAAAAATCAGTGTCAGAATGTTCAGCCACATAATGTCTGCAAGCTTTGAAAGCGCATGCATAAGTGGACTATCAATATCAAATATCTTTCCCATACAACAAAACCCGTTCCTTCTAGCGTAATTTCAGTTCCATAGGCGTGAATCTTATTCCATCCGCCACATTTTCCGGACCTAAGTCCTTAAATCCCCTCTTATGATAAAAGCCTATAGCATAAGGTGCTGCGTTTACTGTTAGTCTGTCGATCCCCTCTTCATCTCTGCCGTATCTTGCAACATACTTAATTAAGGCACTGCCAACGCCGTTGCCATGATACTCTTCATCGACAAACAATAGCGATATGTGTTTCTTTTCCCTAAGAGAAATAAGTCCCACATATCTATCTCCGTCTACAGCAACGAACAGCTGATAATGCCCTGCCACAAACATCTTCCGCAACATATCGTCATTGACGAATTTGTGGAAGTTCTCTATTCCCTCCTGGGAATAATCCGGGGCATCGAATCTCTCAAAGGTATCCCATGCGAGTTTCATTGCCCCGTCCCAATCAGAATGGTAAGCGCATCTTACCATTATTTTTGATGTATCAACCTTTATTGGCACCGTCGATCACTTTCTTGAGCCACTGATATTGGTCCTCAAATACCTGTTCTCTACCGATTTCCTGCTGAAGCTCATGTCTGAGACCATCGTATAGCTTGAGTTCAACACTCTTGATCTTAAGCTGACCTGTATAGATATCATACAGTTTCTGAGGAGCTGCGCCATAATCACCTACAGGATCCTCTTTACCGGCTGTGATAAGGATTGGAAGATTCTTAGGAATATCATCCATTTTATCAATATCCTGTACTCTTCTGAGAAGCTCAGCAAGTGTAGCAAAACCATTAAGTGTAAACACAAAATTATCAGCTGGGTTTGCAATGTACTTGTCTACGCTCTCTTCATTGTGAGAAAGCCAGTCAAACTTCGTTCTTGGATTAGGAATCTTCTTGAGATATCCCTTAAATGCCATATTGTTGATCATGGTTGAACGATACTTGGTTCCCATGATAACCTGCATAAAGTTCACAAGAGAAGTCATTGATTTAACTGATCCATTTGGCAAAAAGCCTGTTCCCTGAATAATTGCCCCCTGAATACCAGTTCCATAGCGGGTAATATACTCTCTGGCAACAAATGAACCAAAGCTGTGTCCAAAGATAAATACTGGAACGCCTGGATATTCCTCCTGTACCATCTTCTTTAGTCTGTGAGCATCACGAACAAGTACAGTTGCTGGATCTTCCTTGCAGAAGAATCCATAGGTACCGCCTTCTCCAACAGATCCACCATGTCCAAGATGATCATTACCCATTACAAGAATGCCCTTTTCAGCAAGAAAACGAGCATACTCATCATAACGATCAACAAACTCCTGCATTCCATGGATAATCTGCAAAATAGCTACAGGCTGTCCCTCTGGAATCCACTTAATCGCATGAATCATGGATTGTCTGTCTCTTGATTTGTAAGTCAGTTCCTCTTTGCGCACCATTTTGGAGTCCCTCCCCATAATTAGGTTTATGTAATTTTATTGCTATATATATAATAACATGAATTGCTTCACTTATTATCAACAAATCTCAGCGCCTGATGGCATTGGCTTCTCAGGAGTCATAAGTGCAAGGTTACCCTCAGCATCCTCAGCGCAGAGAAGCATTCCCTCTGAAAGAACTCCAGCGAGCTTAGCAGGCTTAAGGTTAACGAGAACCATTACCTTCTTACCAACCATCTCTTCTGGTGTGTAGTACTTTCTGATTCCGGAAACAATCTGCTTAACCTGGCTTCCGATCTTAACCTGAGAGCAAAGGAGCTTCTTGGACTTCTCTACAGCTTCACACTTGATGATCTCACCAACCTGGAACTGCATTGCGCCAAACTGGTCATACTCAATCTCTTCCTTGGCAGGAATATCGATTGGAGCCTGCTCTGAATCAGCAGTTTCAGCCTTAGGAGCTGGTGCTGGAGCAAGTCCTGCCTTGGCAAGGTTCTCAGCTGCCTTTCTCTGTGACTCCTCGAAGTCAGCCTTCTGTTTCTTGGTGATCTCAGCAGCCTTCTCAAGTACCTCCTTGAGGTCCTTACGAGCAAAGAGCATCTCTGGAGTCTCAACAACCTTAGTACCTGATGCAAGTAAGCCGAACTGTCCAAGTGTATCGAAATCTCTCTCAGGAGCATTGAGCTGCTCTCTGATCTTCTGAGCTGTCTCAGGCATAAATGGATCAAGGAGAGCTGCTCCGATTGAGATAGACTCTACAAGGTTATAGAGAACTGTAGAAAGTCTGTCCTTCTTGCTCTCATCCTTGCCAAGTACCCATGGCTCAGTCTCATCAATGTATTTGTTACATCTCTTAAAGAGTGTGAAGATTTCTGTAAGAGCATCAGCTACACGAAGCTCATCCATCTTCTTCTCAACCTTGTCATAGCAAGCTGTTACAACAGCCTTGAGATCTGCATCAACATCCTCTGTAACGCCCTTGTCTGCTACAACTCCGCCAAGATACTTGTTGCTCATAGCGATAGTTCTGTTAACAAGGTTGCCAAGTGTATTAGCAAGGTCTGAGTTGAAACGCTCTACTAAAAGCTCCCATGTGATAACACCATCGTTTTCAAATGGCATCTCATGAAGAACGAAATATCTAACTGGATCAACACCAAAGAGGCTTACAAGGTCATCTGCATAGATAACATTGCCCTTTGATTTACTCATCTTCTCGCCGCCCTGAAGGAGCCATGGATGTCCAAAGATCTGCTTAGGAAGTGGCTCACCGAGTGCCATCAGGAAGATTGGCCAGTAAATAGTATGGAATCGGATAATATCCTTACCGATAAGGTGAAGGTCTGCAGGCCACCACTTCTTATATTCCTCAGTACTGTTGCCTTCTGCATCGTATCCGATACCTGTGATATAGTTTGAAAGTGCATCAAGCCATACATATACAACGTGCTTGTCGTCGAAGTCTACAGGAATTCCCCACTTGAAGGAAGTTCTGGAAACACACAGATCCTGAAGTCCTGGAAGAAGGAAGTTGTTCATCATCTCATTCTTTCTGGATACAGGCTGAATGAACTCTGGATGTGTGTTGATATAATCAATAAGTCTGTCAGCATATTTGCTCATCTTGAAAAAATATGCCTCTTCCTCAGCTGGGTGAACTGGGCCACCACACTCAGGACACTTGCCGTCATTGAGCTGAGACTCTGTGTAGAAAGCCTCGCACTCTGTACAGTACATTCCCTTGTATGATCCCTTATAAATGTCGCCCTGGTCATAGAATCTCTTGAAGATCTTCTGAACCTGCTTAACATGATCATCATCTGTTGTACGGATGAATCTGTCATAGGATGTATCCATGAGGTTCCAAAGACCCTTGATAGTATCTGAAACCTGATCTACGAATTCCTTAGGAGTAGCACAACCAGCCTCAATGGCTCTTGTCTCAATCTTCTGACCGTGCTCGTCTGAACCAGTCTGGAAATGAACATCAAATCCATCTCTTCTCTTATATCTTGCGATTGCATCTGCAAGCACGATCTCATAGCTGTTACCGATGTGTGGCTTACCTGATGTATAAGCAATCGCAGTAGTAATGTAATATTTACCCTTATTCTGCATCTTAAATAAATCCTTTCAAATATCTTATTCTAAAGCTGTTACCAGCACAGAAGCTCACATCCATCCTCTGTTACAAGGAGTTCAACCTCCCACTGAGCTGATGGCTTCATATCTGCTGTATAAACAGTCCAGTCATTTTCCTCATCGATGAATATCTCATCCTTGCCCATATTGACCATAGGCTCGATAGTGAATACCATACCAGGAACCATAAGCATTCCTGTGCCAGGCTTACTAACATGACTAACATAAGGCTCCTCGTGGAATTCATTGCCACAGCCATGTCCGCCAATTTCCTTAACAACGGTGTATCCATTATCAAGAGCATGCTGATGAACAGCATGTCCCATATCACCAATAGGTGTCCATGGAATAACAGCCTTAATTCCAGCTTCCATGCATTCCTTGGTAACCTGAACAAGTCTCTTTTTCTCTGGAGAAACGTCGCCTATCATGAACATTCGTGATGAATCAGAATAATAACCATCAAGAATTGTAGAGCAATCTACGTTAATAATATCTCCGTCTTTTAAAATAATGTCCTTGGAAGGTATTCCGTGGCAAACCTCTTCATTAATAGAAGTGCACACACTCTTGGGGAAACCTTCATATCCTAAGTCCGCTGGGATGCCTCCCATCTTGGTAGTTACGGCATTGACGATGTCGTCAATTTCCTGTGTAGACATGCCTGCGCGGATCTTGTCACCAACTTCATCAAGCACAGCCATATTGATAACTGCGCTCTTCTTGATACCCTCTATATCCTTCTCAGTCTTGAAAAGGTTTCTGCTAGGTATGATAAAGCCTTCATGTTCATAATGAATAAGCTTATCATCAAAGGCTGCATGGCAACTTTTGTACTTCTTGCCACTGCCGCACCAGCACATATCGTTTCTTCCTAATCTTTTATACATATTAACCCTTCTTTTATCGACAATATCTCTATAATAGTATGCCTTTTCGCAATTAAACTGTCAAATTATTCACTGTAAATCTGCCATTTTTTATTTCAGGAACAGGGCTGTTTTTCCTGATAAAGTTTATCAAAAGATCTGGCATCTCATCTGAATAGCTTCCTACAGATGGGCAGTTACCGATACATTCATATCCGCCAGTTCCTGTCGCTCTGTAATTGCTGGTAACAAGAGTGTACTTCTCATCGTCCTTAAGCTCTGTTCCATCAAGCTTTCTGAGCATTACTACTCTGTCGCCAATTGGTCTTGTCAGGTCATATGCATACTCAAGGCCTGCATAGTAATCGTAGTTATAGTGCTCGATCTTGGGCTGCAGGAATTTACTAGATACGCTGATCTCGCCAGTTTCAGAATTGTAGTCAAAGTATTCTGCGCATCTTTCAAGAGCTGCCTTGAGAACTGCCTTAGTTACCTCTTTTACCTCAACAGTATTGGCAAACTGATAGATTCCAAGGACGTCTCTTACAGTTATTTCTTTCTTAAGTCCAAGTGGGTCATTTGCAAGACTTGTGCAGGAGAAATCTGCACCTGTGTAATCAAGCTGAACCTGATTAAAGATAGCTGCCACCTTACTTCCATGGATAGCTGCATCAAGCTTGGGCTCTGGTTCAATCTCTTTTTCCAGACAGCCGATAGGCTCATCGAGCCATACCTGAATCTTATCTGTAAGCTCGTTCATAAAGCTGTGCTGATCCAATATTTCCTGACATCTGGTATCTGGCGCATCAGGCGTTACCAGCTCTGAGCTTATGTTAAATGAATCGTTTACTCTATCAACGTTAAGCAGGCAGTATTTAACAGCATTTGAAGGTGGCTGTACTCCATAGGTTCCTTCTATCTCAGTTCCGGCTACTGCAATGTGCTGATGTCCGGTCAGAAGGATGTCGTAGCCAAGTTCGCGCATAATTCTGCAGGCCTGATTCTCTGTTGATGTAGATAAAAGCTCACCTGTCTCAAGATTTTCCTCAAAGCCACCGTGGTAGATAGCAATTATAAGATCGCACTTATCCCTAAGCTCTTCATACTGCTCAGAAAGAGCCTTGACTGGATCTGTTACTCTGAGAAGCTCAAGGTGTTCAGGCGCCTCCCAGACGTTAACGTGACCTGTAACTGCTGCAGTGATACCAACTTTCGTTCCATCTGGCATAGTATGGATAACATTTTTGACAATTCCGAGCTTACCACCCAGATCCTCTACATTTGCAGCAACAAGTGTAGCTTTCATAGCCGCTACATAATCAGCTATTGCCTCATATCCAAAGTTGAAATCGTGGTTGCCAAGTGTATAGTAATCAAGCCCCATGGCGTTAAAGCCCTCTGCCATAGGATTGAAATCATACTCATCTTTATGTTCCAAATAATAAGACAAGAGTGGAGTTCCCTGAAGTGAATCTCCCCCATCAATCACAAGGGTATTCTCATCCTTTTCTATCTGAGATGCCAAAAGAAAAAGACCAGAATTCTCTGGACGGTTTTTGGCATAATTAACTGGAAACAGATGACCATGGGTATCTGAAGTGAAGATGATACGCATAAAAAAATTCTCCTTATCTTGCAAAAACTAAAAAAGGGAAGATACCAATGATATCTTCCCCTTACTATATTATAAAATACTTAGTCAAGTGACATCATCATCTTTTGAGCAGCTCTCTCAGAATCATAGTCAGCACTGGTTGCTTCCATATAACCTGTATGAGCATATATCTCAACCGCCGCTTTACCAGCATCTGTATTTCCCACATTTATAAATGCCTGCTGAACAGCTTTCTTGAGTTCATCTGTCATGGTCGGTGAATACTTGCTGACACATACAGTATCATTGTAGATTCCATCTGTAACACCGATAACATCAGTTTCATCCCAGATGCTACCTGTCCTTCCATAAGCGCTGTTCCACTTCTCAGCCTGATCAATTCTGCCATCAGCATAGGTTACAAGCACATCAACTTTTTCTTCTGCCAGTTTGGAAAAAGCTGTTCCGTAGTTGTCGGAAACTTCTGCATGTGTGAGGTCTGCAATATGCTTGCCATATGTGGATTGTATCCAAAGGGACGGATAAACAAAGCCTGCAGGTGATGTTGTATCCATGATGCTCCACTTAAGTTCATCAAGCTCCTCCCAGGTTATCTCTTCGCCTGCATTTACCTTCTCAGCTATAGCACGTCCTGCAGGAGATGGTCCTGCGATTACCAGCGCCCTGTAATAGGTAATAGGATTAGAGGTTCTGGATGTTGGCTTGTTATCGTTCCAGTCCTTGGCGTTTGGACTATCTATAGAAAGGCCATCGCGAGTCGCTGTAAGAATTACATCACATCCATCATCGAACTGAACATAGGTGCCAGCCGGAATAAGGCCTACATCGATTGTTCCTGCAGAAAGACCTTCTCCAACTGATTCATATGATGAACCGACAACTATTTCTACTTCCTGAACATCATAGCCAAAACCTACCAGTTCATTTATCAGAAGCTCTTTGAGAGGCTCTGTACATTTTATTATCTCGTCAGGCTCGTGGGATGGAACAAAACCAATTATCAGCTTTTCTATCTGCTTGGGCTCTGCTGGTCCTATCTGTGTCTGATCCACAGCAGGTACTTCAACCTTTGGCTGCTGAAGCAGCTCGTCAGGACCGTTATCCACAGTGATCTCCGTTGTATCTTTACCACATCCAAGCAACAGCGCTGCCATAGCTATACTTGTAAACAAAGAAACCGCTAATCTTCTCATATTCTTTCCCTCACAAGTTTATGATAGATAGAAGTCAAAATAATTAATGAGAGCTCATGTGTACCCCACATGAGCCCCCAACTCTTTGTCATTAGTATAGAATACTAAAAAAGCATCGTCAACGATTCTGCAATATGTTTATAAACTTTTTAACGTTTGCCGAAGCATCGCCATTAAAGACACCTGAGCCAGATACAATGACGTTAGCGCCAGCATTTAAGACGTTTTCAACGTTCTCTACATAGATACCGCCGTCTACTTCTACATCTGTAGAAAGGCCTCTATCGTCAAGCATCTTCCTTACACTCTTTACCCTGTCTATGCTCTCAGGAATAAAGGACTGGCCACCAAATCCAGGTTCTACTGTCATCACAAGGATCATGTCTACCTTATCAAGATATGGAACAAGCTCCTCAACAGCTGTACCAGGCTTAATGGAGATACCTGCCTTGATACCACAGGTATGAATCTTGTCGATAACTGCCTGGGGATCCTGGGCTGCTTCCAAATGGAAGGTTATGATGTCTGCTCCAACTGATACAAAATCTTCTATATATCTGATTGGATCAGCAATCATGATATGAACATCAAAGACTTTCTGCGTTGTCTTCCTGATGCTCTTGATAACTGGCATACCATAGGAAATGGATGGCACAAAAATGCCATCCATTACATCAATATGAATATACTCAGCTCCTGCTTCATCTACTTCTCTTATCTGCTGACCAAGAATATTAAAATCTGCAGACAATATTGAGGGACTCAAGATATTCTTCATTATTTCAAAAATTCCTTTACTGATGCATAAACTCCGTCACCATCAAGGCCATACTTCTTAACCAGAGCAGCTGCAGATCCTGACTCACCGAATCTGTCCTGCATACCGATCTTCTTAACTACTGTAGGGCACTCTTCTGCAAGAACGTCACATACAGCACTTCCGAGACCGCCGATTACTGAATGCTCTTCTACTGTAACTACCTTACCAGTCTTCTTGGCTGTAGCAACTACGAGCTCTCTGTCGATAGGCTTGATTGTGCAGATGTTAACAACTTCTGCGCTGATACCGTCAGCTGCAAGTTTCTCAGCAGCCTCAAGAGCAGAACCTACTCCGATACCAGTTGCTATAATACTAACATCTGTACCCTCTCTAAGTACAGTACCTTTTCCAAGTTCGAACTTGTAATCTGGTCTGTCATTAACTACAGGGCAAGCTGCACGTCCGAAACGGATGTATACAGGTCCTTCGTGCTCAGCTGCTGCTCTAACGCAAGCTCTAGCCTCAATATCATCTGCAGGACACATAACAACCATTCCTGGGATTGTACGCATAAGTGCAAGGTCCTCGTTACACTGATGGCTGGCGCCGTCCTCACCTACTGTGATACCAGCGTGTGTTCCGCCGATCTTAACATTGAGGTGTGGGTAACCGATTGAGTTACGAACCTGCTCAAATGCACGTCCTGTAGCGAACATAGCAAATGTGCTGACAAATGGGATCATTCCTGTTGTAGCAAGACCTGCTGCCACACCCATCATGTTACACTCTGCGATACCGCAGTCGATATGACGGTCAGGGAATTCCTTTTTAAACCAACCTGTTCTTGTTGCTGCTGCAAGGTCTGCATCAAGTACAACTACCTTATCATTAACCTTTGCAAGCTCTATAAGTTCTTTACCATAGCTGTCTCTGGTAGCAATCTTCTTAACTTCGCTCATCTCTTACCTCCTGTTAGCCCAGTGCTTCGCCGATCTTGTTAAGATCGTCCATAGCCTTTGCATACTCTTCGTCATTAGGTGCTACGCCATGCCATGAAACCTGGCCCTCCATGAAGGATACGCCCTTACCCTTAAGGCTGTGTGCGATGATAGCTGTAGGCTGACCCTTTGTCTCTCTAGCTTCCTTGAAGGCAGCTCTAAGAGCATCAAAATCATGAGCATCAACATTGATAACATGGAAGTTGAATGCCTCAAACTTCTTGTCGATAGGATATGGTGAACATACCTGATCAACAGGTCCGTCGATCTGAAGACCATTGTTGTCAACGATAACAACAAGGTTATCGAGCTTACGGAATCCAGCGAACATAGCTGCTTCCCAAACCTGTCCTTCTTCGATCTCACCATCACCTAAAAGTGTGTATGTTCTGTAATCTTTATTGTTAAGCTTTGCAGAAAGAGCCATACCACAAGCAACTGAGATTCCCTGTCCAAGAGATCCACTGCTCATGTCAAGGCCTGGAAGATACTGCATACTAGGATGTCCCTGAAGTCTTGAACCAAGCTTACGGAGTGTTGTAAGCTCCTCAACTGGGAAGTATCCCTTCTGTGCCATTACTGAGTAAAGACCTGGTGCTGTATGTCCCTTAGAAAGAACAAAACGATCACGATCTGGATCTGCTGGCTTCTCAGGGTTAACGTTCATCTCCTCAAAATACAGATATGTGAAAATATCTGCTGCTGACAGTGATCCACCTGGGTGACCGGCACCTGCTGCGTGAACCGCTGTAACAATGCCCTTACGGACTTCGTTTGCAATCTTCTGCAATTCTTTGTTAGTCATAATTCCTCCACTTTTCCTTGCATCATGTTCTCACAAAACGCACTGTATATACGTTTCAGTTTCAATTCTTAACGCAAATACAATTTAACATAATAAAAATCAATAATCTATGGCAATTTTTGCCGAGAATTACCTACATAATGCTAGAGTTTTTTACTTGCCCTGGCCGTAGTATGCGTTAGCACCATGCTTACGGTAATAGTGCTTATCCTGAAGTTCCTGAGGTGCTGGCATTACTCTTGGGTTGATAACTTCACATCTGTATGCCATCTTGGCAACTTCCTCAGTTACAACTGCGTTGTGAACTGCCTCATGAGCATCTTTTCCCCAGCTGAATACGCCGTGGTTCTTGCAAAGTACTGCAGGAACAGCCACTGGGTCTTTTCCCATGCGGGCAAACTCATCAACGATGAGGTGGCCTGTGTTCTCCTCGTATGCGTCCTCAATCTCATCCTTGGTAAGACATCTTACACATGGAATCTCGCCGTAGAAGTAATCTGCGTGAGTTGTTCCATAGCAAGGAATACTTCTGCCAGCCTGTGCCCAGCTTGTAGCATAGGATGAATGTGTGTGAACAACACCGCCAACCTCCTTGAAGGCCTTGTAAATCTCAACGTGTGTTGGTGTATCTGATGAAGGATTGAGCTTACCTTCAACCTTATTGCCGTTAAGGTCCATAACTACCATGTCGTCTGGAGTCATTGTCTCGTAGTCAACACCGCTTGGCTTGATTACGAAAAGACCGCTCTCTCTGTCGATAGCACTAACATTTCCCCAAGTGAAGGTTACAAGACCATACTTAGGTAAAAGAATATTCGCTTCATATACTTTTTTCTTAAGTTCTTCTAACATTTTATTCTCCTCTTATTTCAATGAGTCTACAGCTGCTCTCTCGATAGCGAGACCTGCGTTGTAATCTTTCATGAACTCATCAAAGCCCTCTGCATCAGCCTTAACTGGCTCGAAGGTCTCAACCTTACCAGATACGAATACTTTGTTGTTAAGGAAGCTCTCAAGAGTCTCGCCTTCTGACTTCTGAAGCATGAAGCCTGCAAGGATAGCCTGTCCCCAAGGGCCGCCCTCTCCTGCTGTCTCCATAAGCTTGATAGGAGTATCAAGAGCTGCAGCCATTACTCTGTCACCAACACCTCTAATCTTGAAGAAACCGCCCTGACCAAAGAAGAAGTCAGCCTTAACATTCTCTTCCTTCATAAGGATGTCGTTACCAGCCTTAAGTGCTCCAAGCGCTGTGTAAAGATGTGTTCTCATGAAGTTTGCAAGATTGAACTTATCATCAGGTCTTCTTACAAAGAGAGGTCTTCCCTCGTTGAAGCCTGTAATGCTCTCACCTGAGAAGTAGTTATATGCAAGAAGTCCGCCGCAATCTGCGTCGCCTTCCATAGCCTTGCGATAAAGTGTTCCGTAAAGTGTATCGTCGTCGATATCCTGTCCGATCGCACCTGCAAACTCTCTGAAGAGTCCTACCCATGCATTGAGATCTGAAGTACAGTTGTTGCAGTGTACCATAGCAACTTCCTCACCACTTGGAGTTGTAACAAGGTCAAGCTCAGGATATGCCTTTGAAAGGCTGTGCTCCAGAACTACCATTGAGAATACTGAAGTACCCGCTGAGATGTTACCTGTTCTAACACCAACTGAGTTTGTAGCAACCATACCAGTTCCAGCATCTCCCTCTGGAGGACATACAGGTACGCCTGCCTGAAGTGTTCCAGTAGGATCAAGCTTTTTAGCGCCCTCTGCTGTAAGTGTTCCAGCTGCTGCACCTGCAGGAAGTGACTTAGGAAGTACGTCTCTGATCTTCCAGCCAAGGTTCTTAGGTGCGATGAGCTCGTCGAACTGATCAAGCATCTTCTGGTTGTAATCACATGTCTTGGAATCGATAGGGAACATACCTGATGCATCGCCTACGCCCAAAACCTTCTCACCTGTGAGCTGCCAGTGAATGTAGCCAGCAAGTGTTGTGAAGAAGTCGATCTTGGAGATGTGCTCCTCACCATTAAGAATTGCCTGATAGAGGTGAGCAATGCTCCATCTCTGTGGAATATGATATCCGAAGAGCTCTGTAAGCTCGTCAGAAGCCTTCTCTGTAATTGTGTTTCTCCATGTTCTGAAAGGAACAAGAAGCTCTCCATCCTTATCAAAAGCCATGTAGCCATGCATCATAGCTGAAAATCCCATAGCACCGATCTTGACAAGCTTCTCCCCGTACTGCTTCTCAACATCCTCAGCCAGCTTCTGGTAGCAGTCCTGAAGTCCTGTCCATACATCATCAAGAGTATATGTCCAGATACCGTTGTCCAGTCTGTTCTCCCAGCCGTGTGAGCCGGATGCGATTGGATTATACTCATAGTCTGTGAGTACCGCTTTGATTCTTGTTGAACCAAACTCGATGCCAAGAAGTGTCTTGCCCTCAGCGATCAAACTTTTTACATCACCCATAATCATTCTCTCCTTTTTATCCTCTTACTCTTTATGTTCATTAGATTGTTCTAACTGAATCCCTTAAAATAACATCCTCTGTAAATTCGTAAGTAGCGCTTCCAAACTTACTGCTACTGTGTATGAGACGTATCATGTTCTGTGCTGCTTTCTCACCAAGCCTTGCCTTAGGATGTGGAATCGAAGAAATAGCCACTCCGTTAACTCCGATCTTGGCCATGTCTGAATCATCCATTCCAATTACTGACATATCCCTTGGAAGCTTCATTCCATCATCTATGAGAACCTGCATGAGAAGCCCCGCCACCTGATCGTTGTAGCAGAACACTGCAGTGCAGCCCTTGAGTCTTTCTCTTACTCTTGAGAGAGCTCTTTTACCATCCTTGATATCTATGGTGTCCACCCAGTTCACATGGTCATAGGTAAAAGAAAGTCCGCACTCTGTCATAGCACGCAGATATCCACGGTATCTCTCTCTTCCCTGTCCATCGTCAAGCTTGAGCACGCATCCGATGCTCTTGTGTCCAGCTTCTGCCAGGGCCTTAACTGCTCTGTAGGCACTCTCCTCGTCGTTGATAGAAACGTGAGGCATATCAAGCTCAGGATAATAGCTGTTTATAAAAAGAAATTTCATTCCCTTGTCGATAAGCTTGCGATAAAGACCTATGTTAGGATTAGGAAGTGCACTCTTAACCGGCTCCATGATGACGCCAGCCACATCATTCCTATCAAGAAGGTCTTCCAGAATCTGTCTCTCTTTACCAGTTGTATTGTTGGTAAAAGAAAGCTGCATGGAATAGCCCTTGGCACTGAGTGTACTCTCGATTCCTCTGATGGTGCTAGGAAAAATGTAGTCATCAACGTAGGTTGTAACAACCGCCACCACCGACTTATTGCCATCCTCAGCATGCTGGTCAGCTACGTAAGTTCCGCTTCCGCGCCTGCTCTCAAGCACTCCGTCCTCAGCCAGTTGACAGATAGCATGTCTGACGGTCTGTCTGCTCAACCCAAACTTCTCGCACAGCTCATTCTCAGAAGGAATCTTGTCCCCTGATCCGAGCCTTCCACTGTCTATATTCTCATTTATCCAATCTATAATCTTCTGATACTTAGCCAATGAGATCACCACTCGATCATATTTATTGATGTATTACTGGGCTGATTTGTTAGTAGTACTACCGGACATGCCTCAAACTTGTATTCTTTATGACAAGTTGTACACATTTTGTGAATATATTTAAGCCCCTCAATACGTCTATCATTGTAGTGTGATTGCAAATGCCGCGTCAATGACTAATATGTACAATTTTGGCAAGTTGTATATGTACAAATATATCAAAGAGCTTGCCTTTACTAATTTCTTTTTTGGCTCAACATTTGCAATTAAAGGATTGTTTATTATTATAGATAAGGATGTTTTCTTTAGCGTCAAACTTCAGAAAACACATGCATAAGAAAGCGAGACATAATATGAATTTCAAACGTATCATTCCTACACTTGCACTGACTCTTTTATTAGCTGGATGCGGCAACAGCGATACTTCCAATAACGTAAACGAGTCAGTTTCATCCGAGCCTGCTCAGACTCAGTCCGATAGTTCTAGTAATTCTCAAGCTGTAGAAACAAAAGAAAGCTCATCGACAACAGCTTCTACCGAAGCACCAGTAATCGATCCAAACACTGTAACAAAGGATGAACTCGAAGAATTTACAACTCTTTTTAACAGCCCTGAGTACAATGGTTTTCTCACCAAGTCTTTTAGCACCCCTTCTGAAATTGACTGGGATGTTGTCATGGCAGCTGGCGGTGGAATAAACGCATACAATAAACGCGATGGAGAAACCGAAGAAATTAAAGAGTATCTGGAGATGACAAATTATGAATTCTTCAGTAGCGACTACTTCGTCATCGTCAGAAGAACTGACCTTGAAGATTTTGCCCTAAAGCATGCTGGCGTAGTTTTGAATTCTGATAAACGCACTCTTCACTGGACTTATATGAATAAATATGATTCATTCTATAACTACCATTGGAGTTACGAAGACAAAACTTATAAATGTACATCTGGCCAAAAAGATGGGAACGACTATACTCTTCGCTTTCAGATGGATGGCGACTCCCATGTAGGCAGTTCAGCAGACAGAATTGTACAGTTAACTAAAACTGATGATGGTTTAATACTCATATCTAATGAGATTCAATGGGAAGAAGGTTGCGATCCAGATCAGACCTTTGACGTTGATATGAATGACAATGGGGATACGCTTCGCTTCATTTCCTATAAAGGTTATTCAAGCGCTGCCCGCTTTATTCTCATCAAGGATGGTAACCAGGTTGCATCAGGAACACTTTCAGGTGTCAGAGATGACAAAGCTTTTTATATAAAGGATATCGCTGCAGTTGGATTCTTTGACTTTAACGCAGATGGCAGAAAAGACATTATATGCATTGGTGATGCTGTCGATGGCAGACACGTCGTATTCTATGAATCTGTTGATGATGGCTATTACTACGAAAGATGTGATGCAAGCGAAGGCATAGAGAAAATGATTGATGGTGATCTAACTCTTAGCAAAGTCCAGAAAGCTCTTCTTGGTAATAATCCCGATGCTGTATACACTACCTACAATGAAGCTTATGCTCAGGTTGCCAAACTATACTACCTTGCTACTAACGATTACGATTTTGGCGGCTACGGTTACAACTATGGCCTTATAGATGGAAACGGCGATGCCATCCCAGAGCTTGTAATAAATGGCGCTTCCAGCGTATCCCTCTTTACCTTTGAAAACGGACATATCCACTGTCTTATGCAGAATTGGGCTTGGGGTGCAATGGGTAATTATGGCTATGAATACGCACCTGGCAAAAATGTTTACTATAACGACAATTCAGACTACGCCGGAGCAATCCACTATAGCTACTACATGATTCCTCGCGAAGGCTATGAGCTTAAGGCAAACTACTCCGAGAAAATTAACTTCTTTAAAGACGAAGACCATAACGGTATTCCTTCCGATGCCGAGCTTGAGGCTAATAGCAATATGGAATACTCCGAGTCCTACTATGAAAATCATACAGATGAACCACTGACAGCAGAGGAACTTGAGAATAAAATTAAGGAACTAAGCAGCTACGAGCGCAAACAGCTTCAGGGCGATGTTGACTACGAAGGACTTATTACAGTACTCAAGAATAGTTGATATTGAACGCCATCGAGGAAAGAACATGAAAAAGATCACATTCGCATCCGTCATATGTATGGCATTAATTACAACATTGTTATTTACAGGCTGCTCACCGTTGGGTAGTAAAGAGCGTCACTACAAATATGAGGAAGGTAGTCTCGAACGTCATATTGAGTGGCTCGATTTGGATCCTGAGCAATGTTCAATCAAGAAAATCAGTGGTGAGGGAGAGTCAGATGTCTATGAAGTCTCAACAGATAAATATAATCTAGATAAAGAACTGACCTTTTATGTTTTCAGGAATGCAAGTAGTAACATGATCGGGGCGGTTACTTGGTATTGGGATGACAACTTTAAGGATGAGCTTTTTTATGCCATTTATCCACAGGAGCAATGGCCTTCAGTCTTGCAGGCTCATCAGGAATATGCCCCGGATTTTGAGATTGGACCACTGACCTTTTATGAAGATATGCAGTCTGCCATGGAAACTACAGATAAGATTGTGGAACTATATAAAAGCCATGGTTTTTCAAAAGATATAATTCCTTGGAGTCATGTTCAGGGAAGATACACTGACACCATGAGGGTAGATGGAGTGACAGATAGTCAGTATTATCTGGAAGATGTTCCAAAAGAGCTGATCTATCAGGCTTTGTTTGAATCTGAACATCTTGCAAATATAAATGATGACAATGTTGATTCGTTCAACTCAGATTACTACAAAACTGAAATGGAAAAGTACTATTTGGACTGGGCTGTAGAAAATGGCCTTGTGGATATCTATTCTAAATTTTCATACGAAGATAGGCTAGAAATTCATGGATATGGCTGGGATGGATATTACTATGCAGTGGTTGATGGCGAAGCAACAGATGAGGCGGAAGAAATATTTACAGACTACGATGGAACTCTCCCATACTCATCTTTTTACAAACTTCTCAAGAGGCAAGGTATCCCAGTTGAAGGAGATTGGTATCACTATAAGTTTACAGGAATAGATGGAAAAGAGTATGAATTTGGCTATGATCAATGCATTCTCGAGGCAGATCCTGTAAGTTCAAGAGATGCAAGTGACACTGATTTTTCCAGAACCTTCAATAATTTTTATTATATCTGCGATGGTGAAAAATACATTTTCGGTAATCTCAAACTTGAAGACCGAAAGTATAACAGAGCAAATATACATTGGGACCCGTTTGTATATACCGGACAGGTTGAGAAAATGACAGGACTTATTGTTACTTCAACACATGCCGAAAATAATACCGAAGTTTTTTGATTTAGTTGATAAAGGCAGCGCACGAGGCGCTGCCTTCATTATTTTACTTACTTATCTGATACTACCGAGCTCTTTACATTCCGGCGCTAGCACTATCTGGGTTTGGCTCTTCTGATCCCGAGCCCTCAGATACAGAACTTCCTGTGCCTGCATTATCTGAGCTAGTTGAGCCAGAAGCCGCAGCGCCTGAGTTTACAGCACTTGATGCTTCCGCGCTGGAATCAGTTGTGGTTGCACCATCTGCGCTTGAACTCTCTGCTGACTTTTCATCATCCTCTGACTTAGATACAGCTGCGCTGTCAACATTTGCTGTGGCTGATGATCCTGAAGTACTTGCTGCAGCTACATCTTCGCTTGAGCTTGCTGAAGCCGCTGCTTCATTCTCATCTACACTTGAACTAGCAGAAGCTGCTGCCTCATTCTCGTCTATGCTTGAACTTGCCGAAGCTGCCGCTTCTTCCTTCGCATCTCCATCCTTCTTGTCACCAAGATTCAGTAACTCATCCAAGAAACTTGTACCCGCACGCATCAGACGGAGGGAAGAATTAACAATACCATGCTCTGCGTATGTAATCTCCGGCTGATCAGTCATTGTATTTCTCTCGATTATCTGTCCATTATCAATTGCAAATACATTCCAGTAATCACCAGTTCCCTGATCAGTAGGAACATTATATGTAGCAATTAAGTTATCTCCCTGATAAACGTCAATTCTCGCGTTAGAAGTAGCTATTGATCCGCTACCTGCATAACGATGGATGTAATAATAATATGGGCTATTCTG
>JAEEGJ010012460.1_pt1 | contig 21048 bp, 19 predicted proteins | sample 8958761 | NCBI WGS metagenome assembly JAEEGJ01 (sample SAMN16246546, study PRJNA631951) | gut metagenome | biome: gut microbiome; feature: rumen; material: RS-attached | host: Bos | place: Iran: Karaj | collected 2018-10
GCGTGAGCGCGAGGTGCTTTTTGATTCTCGTTTCCCATATCTGTTATCTTCTTAAGCCTCGTCCGCGTGTACGTGTATGAAGGCCGCGGGCCCTCCGCAGACATTCACGGGCCCACTCCTTATCATCCTTCGGCCTTTCACCCCAGTCGTTGCCCGCGGAGCCGCCGCCACCCCCGCAGTTCCGTGCAATCTCCGTGGCGCCATCGACCATGTTCGCAAAGAGGAGGAAGGCGGTGTTCTGGACATCCTCCAGTTTCGTCCACAGGCAGTCCACCGGATCCGGGACCTCGGCCTCATTCATGATGATGCGATAAATCTCCTCGGGGATCTCGACTATGAAAAAGCTTATTTATTCCTTGATGCTGATGCTTGTCGCGGCGGTCTCCGCGCAGGCTCAGAGCTTGACGGGCAAACAGTGGTGCACCGTCCTGAACGACGAAGACGGCGAAGGCATTGCCGTGGCCCTCACATTCGAGAAAAATGGAACCTGCGAAATGGTGATCGCGGCCCAGCAAGAGATGAAAGAAGAGGGCGTGCCCATCACCCTCATGGCCGGCGTGACGGTCCCCGGCACCTACAAGCGCGACGGCAACGACCTCAACACCCTGTTCGACAAGGGGAAGGCCGATGTCGAAGTCGACTATGAGATCAAGGGCATGGATGCGAAGACCAAGGCCTTGCTAGACAAGCAGATCAAGGCAGAAATCAGCACCCTCAAAGAAGAATTCAAAAAGGTCCTCTTGGACGGAATGCCTAAGATGGACCATCTGAAGATCGTCTCGCTCGACGGCAAAAAGCTCGTCGTCAAGAACGCCGACAACCAGGAAATCCCGTTCTACGCGGAATAATTACTGCAGAAGCAGGACCATTGCGCCCCGCTACCGGTATTTCTCGAAGCCGTAACGCTCTCGCAGTCCCGCCTGGACCTCCGGGTCCTGGTGGGTGAAATACTCTTTCCACCCCGGGCAGAAATTGATGTGCCACCGCCAGAACCGCCCGATCAGCGACTTGGGGTTCCGGTCATAATGCGCCCGCAGCTTGCAGGTCTCACAGGGGTAGGTTTTTGTTTCGGACATGGTTGTTTGGTTTGGTTGGGTAAAGATACGAAAATATTGATTCGCAAGAAATTATAATCTCTAGTCCAGACTAAGCAATTATCTTTTCGGTCATTTCGTGCAAGATTGTCCGGATTTTGGATTATAATTGTTGCTATGAAAAAATTGATATTACTTGCGGCCTCGCTAATTATTACAGTCATGGTCCCCTTGAGGGCTCAGACCCTGGCTGATGACGCCAAAGTGTGGGCCGATGGATGGAAGTACGCTTTTTCGGCTGAGGGCCGGCAGGCGTGGAAGCCGGAGTTTACCGCCCGTGTGTATGGAGGATTTGTGACCGGAGGGCCGGCTGTCACAGGCGGCGTAAGGATAGACGACAAACGCACTTTTGGCTTGATGGTATGGCAGGGGGAGACCTGGATTGATGCTGCTCCCGCCAGTGTTTATAGCATTTCCACGGGGATGTATATGCGCCGGTATTTCCATCTTGGGAAGAAAGACATCGTAGCGCTTTATAGTGATGTCGCCTTTGGCGCGGGCTATGTTTACAAGGTGAACGGCGGGTATCGGATTAACAGTGAGACCGGAGAAACCGTCAGGATTATAGACTACAGCAAAGGTGATGTTCTCTTTGCCGCCACGTGGCAACCCGGCGTAAGATTCCGTTTCTGGAGGAATCTTCACCTATTCTTAGGCCCGACCCTGTCGACGAATACGGTCGGGTTCCATCTTGGAGCAGGTTTTTAGTGACACAAGGATGCCGTGATGAACTACAGGGCCTTTACGAACAGGCGCAGTGTCTTCGAATACATGTCATCGCCTGCGAAAGAGGCGCCGATTGAGTGAGTGACATTCTTGTACGTCCTCAACTTGACATTCTTCACACCGGCCCCGACAAGAGCTTTTCGATAGCGTGGAGCATTGTCCGGGCCGGCGGTGATATCGGCCGTGCCCACAAACAGGATCGCCTTGAAAGACATGTCGCTATGGGAATCCGCCATCTTTGCCGGGGAGAATCTGTCCATATAATCAGGATCCCAATCATTAAAGAACTCATCGTAGAACGTATGCCCCTTTATGTCTGACTCGGGAGCGTAGAAGCCCATCGTATATTGCAGGTCATATGCCCCATACCACCCCGCCAAAGCCTTGGTCTGAGGGAAATGCATGGCGCAGCAGGCGGCAAGATGCCCGCCGGCGGAACCGCCCCAGAACCCTATCCGTTCGGGATCGATGCCGAACTCTTTGGAATGTGAGAGCACATATTCCACGGCATCATAGCAGTCGCCGACAGAGGTCTCCATACGCACCCCGGGGTTGCCGGCGAAGGAGTACTGGATGCTGACGACGGTGATCCCGTACTTGCCCGCAAGGGTTTTGCAGAACGGGGAAAGCCCTTTGTAACTTCCCTTGGCCCAGGCACCTCCGTGGATGTAAAAAGCAACGGGAGCATTACTCCGCCCCGACCTGTACACCATGATATGGAGATCCTGGCCGGTCACGCTTTCCTTGTATACAAGGTCCTCTGGAACGACGGTGTCAATCGAGGCTTGATCATATACCGATATTTTGGTTTCATAGGGGACGAGGGCCTTTGGGAGCCGATACGGATCGCCTATCAGCGCCTCTATTTTCTTGGCGTCCTTTATCGTGTAACTGCCATCGCTCTCTTCGACCAGGGTCATTCCATAGCGGTTCCTGATGGTCGCAGCCTCAAGAGGCATCAGGATAAAAATGAAAGCGATCAATGCAAAAAGGAGTACTCTCAGGGATTTCATGGTCTTTAGTCGAATGTGATATTTTCAATTCTCAGGAGAAGGATTCCGGAGGGGACCCGGGCCTCGGCGATTTCGCCGACCTTCTTGCCCATCAGGGCGGCGCCGATCGGGGAGTTCAACGAAATCTTTCCGGCCTCGAGATCCATCTCGTGGGGACTGACTATTTCGAAATTCATGCGGGTATTTGTCGAAAGGTTCGTGAATTCGACCCGGCTCAGAAGGCAGACCTTGTCTTTGGGAAGGAATTCGGGATCGATCACGCGGGAATGCTCCAGTATCTTCTGCAAGAAACGGATACGGCTGATGGTCTTCGCCTGGTTCCGCCGGGCTTCCCGGTATCCCGCGTTGTCGCTCCGGTCCCCCTGTGCGCTGGCCTCCGCGAGGTCATCCTTAATCTGGGGGTAAACCACTTCGATCAGATGCTTCAACTCGGCCGCAATCTCGTCGTATCTCTGCTTTGACAAGTATTCCATGGCTCAAAGATACTCAGAAATGGCCGAAAACCATTATCTTTGAGAATCAGATGAAGAGTAACCCCTATATACATGAATCGTTTTACCTTTTTAGCTTTGATCCTTCTTGCCTGTAACCTTTACGGGCAAGAAGATATCAATTATGATGAGACGCAGGTTCCCTCCTTTGTCCTTCCGGACATGATGGTCTGCAACGACGGGACTCCGGTCCGGGACGTGAAGACTTGGGAAAAGAAGCGTCGCCCCGAACTCCTGGAGTATTTCTTCTCCCAAGAGTACGGACGCACCCGTTACGACAAGATCGATGTCCGCTACGAGGATGTCTCCACGAACGAAGCCTTCCTCGGCGGGAAAGCGACCTGCAAGCAGGTGCGCTTCATCTTCTCCAACGGAGAGAAGGAGCATGAAGCCATCGCCATGCTGGTGATCCCCAACCACAGGAAAGGGAAGATTCCGGTCTTTGTCGCGTACAACTTCAAGGGAAACCACAGCACGACGCTCGACACAACCATCCTGTATTCCCCGGCCTTCCCGCTGGTCAAGAAACCCGACCATCCGGATTGGAAGCGAGGCTGCCAGATGAACCGCTGGCCCTGGGAAAGGATCATCGACCGCGGCTATGCCGTCATCACCATGTGCTACCATGACATCTATCCCGATGGCAGGGGACAGAAAATGATCGACAACAGCATCATCTCCCTGTTCCCGGATTATCAGCAACGGGAGATCCTGTCCGACTCCTGGGGAGCCATCGGTGCCTGGGCTTGGGGCTCGAGCCGCCTGGTCGATTACCTGGAGACCCAGCGCTGGGTCGACAAGAAAAAGATCGCCATCATGGGCCATTCCCGGCAGGGTAAGGCCGCCCTCTGGGCCGGTGCCCAGGATGAACGCTTCAAGGTGGTGATTTCCAACGATTCCGGCTGCTCCGGGGCCGCCCTGGCCAAGCGGGTGTACGGTGAAAACGTCGCCCGGATTATGACGACGCTCGAATGGTGGTTCTGCCCGGCGTATAAACTATATGCGAACAACGAGGCGGCCATGCCTTTCGACCAGCACGAGCTCATCGCCCTGATGGCGCCGCGCCATGTCTATGTCGCCAGTGCGCAGGAAGACAACTGGGCGGACCAGAAAGGAGAATTCCTGGCCACCGCCTATGCCACGCCCGCCTTTGAGCTGTATGGGATGAAGGGCCTCGGGACATTCGAACATCCCGGCATCCATCAGCCGATCATGACCGATGTGGGTTATCACATCCGCGCCGGAAAACATGATGTGACCGACTATGACTGGGACCGCTTCATGGATTTCTGCGACCTCCATTTCAAGTACGGGAAATAACCGTCTTTCCTGGGCAAGTAAATGATTTACAGCGCTGCATGTCGTATAATGTCGGACAGGAATACGTAGTTTTCCAGTTTTTTCCTATTTTTACAAGGAATAAAAGAAGATTACTATGGCAAAATCAGACACCAAGAAGCAGCGGACCCCGGAGATTGCGGTCGTTTGGAACGAGAACGTCCCAGAGGCTACTTATTTCAAGAGTGCGGAATTCTGCATCGTCGCGAAGGTCGAAAAAGGAAAATTCACCCTTACCCGCTTCGGATGGGACGGCGACCCCGATAAGGGAGAGAGTCTCGTCGTGTCCGCGAAGGATACCCTCCGGCTTATGGAGAGCCTCAAGGTCAAGAATCCCGACACCCTCATCCGGGTCCTCGGCAAGAAGTTCGCCTTGAAGGAGCCGCACAAAGCTTTCCCCAAGATCCAGATTTCTCTTCTTAGACGGGGCATCCCGTATAAGATCGTTTCCGTATCCGCTGCTTAATGAAGCGGATCGGTCTGGTTGTAACATTGCTGCTGTCGCTTGCGACGGCTCAGGCCCAGGATCAGGACCTTCGCCTTCTGGTCGGGACCTACACGGAAGGTACGCCGGCTGAAGGGGTCTATCTTTACTCCTTCGATGCCCGGACCGCAGAGGCCCGGCTTCTGTCCGTCGCCGCTTCCGGCAATCCCTCCTTCGTCATCCCGTCGCCCGATGGCAGGGTGGCCTGGTCTGTCAATGAATACAATGACGGACGGCAGGGAGTCAGTACCTATGCGATTTCCGATGATCCTTCCCGGACCCCGGCCGTCGCGAACACCCTGACCCTTTCCGAGCGCATCCTCCTCCCCAAATCCGTCATCGACGGAGAGGACCCCTGCAACCTACTCTGTACCGGTGACGCCCTGGTCTGCTCCAACTACAGCGGCGGGACCCTGGCGGCTTACTGTCTGGGCGCATGGGGGCGCATCGAGGGCCTGTCGCAGGCGTTCGCTTACCAGGAAGCTGGCGAACCTGCCCATATGCACTGCGCCGTCCTTTCTCCGGACCGGAAATATATTTTCGCCACCGATCTCGGGCGCGACTGCATCCTCCGTTTCGACTGCAGTACGGGCATCTTCCCGCTTTCAGATGCGCAGGTAGCCTGGAAACATAAGGTGAGGCGGTTCTGGAGCCGGTTGGGCATCGGCCGGAAATTCGGCCCCCGCCATCTGACTTTCAGCGCCGACGGGCGTTTCGCCTACCTGCTCTGCGAGTTGGGTGACAAGCTGGTGACGTTCCGTTATTCCGACGGGACCCTCACTCCGATCCAGACTCTCACTGCTTACAAAGGCAAGGGCCACGGCAGTGCGGACATCCACCTCTCTCCGGACGGGCGTTTCCTTTACACCAGCCACCGGCTCCGGAAAGACGGCATCGCCATCTTTGCCGTGAACCCGGAGACGGGGAAGGTGAAACGGGCCGGATTCCAGCCGACCGGCACCCATCCGCGCAACTTTGCCATCTCTCCGGACGGACGCTTCCTGCTCTGCGCCTGCCGCGACGACAACCGTATAGAGGTCTATAGTATCGATCCCGACTCCGGCGTCCTTACCCTTACGGACCGGAGCATCGAAGTGGGCGCCCCGGTCTGCGTGCAGTTCTTTTAACCCTTTGGATATGAAGCGATCGGTCGCGGCGGAACCTTACCTTTCTCCTGTCTCGGAGGTCCTGTATCTCCTTCTTGAACAAACAGTCCTGGATATTTCCCAGCTGGAAAGCGGCTCGGAAGATGAGGGATGGGGCAACGACAACTATTGACGCCATGGGAAAGAAGAGCCTTTTTCTCCTGATCCTGGCGGGCATGGCCGTCGCCTGCGCCGTGCAGGAAGAGACGGAAACGGTGGACCCTTCCGTCCGTACGGTCGTTTTCAACGCCGTAACGCAAGATTCCGGGACCCGCACGGCCTTTGAGCCTGGGGAGGACGGGCTGTACCCGACTCGATGGACCGACCGCGACACGGCCGTCGCCGTGTCCCTCAATTACGGCACACCGCAGGATGCGAAAGTCATTCCGGCGGCGGACCGCCGGAGCGCGCGGTTTGAATATACGACCAGCGCCCAGGCTGAGTCGTATCGCGTCCTCGTCATCACGCCCGGCGCGGCCGTGGAGACGATGAGCCCTTCCCGCAGCGCCTGGCAGATCCGCATTCCCGCTGAGCAGACGCCCACCGTGAACTCTCCGGACGAGGCCGCCCAGATCCTTTCGGCCACGACCGGCGTCCTTGAAACCCTGCCGACCGAGCTCGATATCCGTTTCTCCCATGTCACTTCCTATGGCCGGCTGACCCTCCTCAATCTGCCTGCGGACCTGACGGTAAGCGCCATCACGCTTTCTTGCACGACGCCCCTGGCTGGCAGCTGGTACCTTTCAGAGGAGGGCCTGAGCGCCTGCGAGGCTTCTTCGACACTGGTGCTCCGGACCTCCGCGACAGAAAACGTCTGGTTCGCCTGCGCCCCCGGCGATGTCTCCGGCGCCACCTTGAAGGTGATCGTCAGCACCGACAAGGGTACCTACGAAAAACCGGTCACTCTCCATGAAGGGCGCAGTTTCAAGTCCGGACGCGTCGCCACCTTTTCCGTGGACTTTTCAGGCATCAAGCCCTCCGCCTCCGGCGAAATCTACACGCTCGTGACAGATGCTTCGACCCTTGCGGCGGGGGATGAGATCCTGCTTGTCAATCAGGAAGAGACCCAAGCCATCAGCACTTATCAGCAGAAGAACAACCGCAGCGCGACCGCCGTCACCGTCCAAAACCACCAGATCGGGACGCCGGGCTCCTCTGTTCAGCATTTTATCCTGGGCGGTTCGGCCGGAGCCTGGAAGATCCTGACCGGCTCCGACGGCAAGCATCTCTATACGACGGAAGGCAGTAAGAATTACTTGTATACCTCGCCGGGTTCCACACCGCAGGGACTTTCTGACTGGACCATCTCCATCACCTCGGACGGTACCGCGACGATCGCCGCTCCCTACAAGAACGGCAGCGCACAGCGCTACATGATGTACAATTACAATTCGTCGTTCAACCTTCTCTTTTCGACATATTTGACGAGTGTCGGCCAGAACCGGTCTTTGATGCGCATCTTCCGCAAGACCGTCCTGAACGGCAATCCCTACGATGACGATCCGGTGCTGGAAAAGAGCGGATACGGCGCCTACCGGAACGGGACGGACCGCGTGTATGTCGCCGGTGCGGACCAGCTTTCCCGCGAGTACGACGGCGGCACGCTGACTTTCGCCATCCTGTCGCCCGGGACTGCGGAGGTTCTGGAACTGGGCGGCATTCCGGCCGACCCGCTTGTCGGGGACACCTTCACCCTCGTCTGCCGGGAGATCCGGGGTGTGGTTATAGAGGAACGGCAGTATTTCGTCACGGTCCTGCGGGTGGACGGGTCCAAGGTCTGGCTCTCCGACAGGAAGGGCAATGGTTTCATCGTTAGAAGATAAGGCTATGAAGAAGATTCTGTTTACACTTTTTCTGGCCTTGGCCGCTGTCTGGACGCTTTCCGCCGCGCCCGCCCACAGGGGCCGTATCGTCCGGACCCAGCCGGATGGCAGTACGATCGTGACCTATCTCCATGGAGACGAGTTCGGGCACTGGGTGACCGACGAACAAGGCAATGTGCTCGTACAGGGGATGGACGGTTATTGGAAGCCTTCCGCGACGGTTTCTCCGCAGACGACGCGCCGGAAAGCAGCCATGCGCCGCAGTGCCGCCAACCAGCGCCGCCGCGCCGCCGCCCGCGCATCCGCGCATACGGGTTCGCCCCACATCCCCGTCTTCCTGATCGGATTCAAGGACAAGTCCTTCACTAAGACGGCCGCTGAATTTGACGCGTTGCTCAACAAGGAGGGTTATGCCGTGGGCGGGGCTGTCGGTTCCGTCCTGGACTATTACAAGGAGAATTCCCTGGGTGCGTTCACGCCCGTTTTCGACGTGTTCGGACCCGTGAGGCTGGATACGACGATGGCCTATTACGGGGCCAACGATGCCGCCGGAAATGACCTGCGTCCGGAGATGGCGCTGGTCCACGCCATCAAGAAGCTGGACGCGGACATCGACTTCTCGCGCTATGACAATGACGGCGACGGCGAGGTGGATTTCGTCCTGTACTATTTCGCCGGTTACGACGAAGCACAGGGGGGCAGCCGGTCTTGTATCTGGTCTCACGCCTGGTACCTGTCCGACAGCGATTTGGCCCGGGACAGCGCGATGTATGACGGCGTGCGGATCGAGAACTATTTCTGCACGGCCGAGCTCGACGGTTACCGTGGCACGGAACTCTGCCGGATCGGCACGACCTGCCACGAATTCGCCCACACCCTCGGATTGCCGGATTTCTATGACGCAGACTATTCGGATAACGGAAACTGCGCCCACACTTATGAGCTCGACGTGATGAGCGAAGGCACCTACAACAACGACGGCCACACGCCGCCCTATTTCAATGCAGAGGAGCTATGGGAAGTCGGCTGGCTGCCCGAGATTCCGGAATTTAACGGGGCCGGACCGTACAGCCTGCCGGCCGTCAACCGGCCGGGAGCGTCTTCCTATGCGGCCCGCAAGCTTCCGACATCCACCCCCGGGGAGTATTTCCTCTTCGAGGTGCGTGGCGGAGAGCGTTGGGATGCCCCGATCCCGGAGGGTCTGCTGGTCTACCATGTGGACCGTTCTTCCCGCATCGTCTTCGATGGCTCGACGGCCCTCCAGGCCTGGGAGGACAATACGGTCAACAACTACGCCATCCATCCTTGCTGTTATATCGTTCCCGCGTCGGATCCCGGATCCACGGTTGTCTTCATGGGGGAGGCGGAAGAGCTGTTCTTCCCCTATGGCGGGAAAGCCACCCGTTTCCTCCCGACGGATTGGGAAGGCGTGGTCTCGGAGTGGTTCCTGGACGGGATCAGCTATGCCGACGGACGTGCTTCCTGGGAGTTGAAAGAGTCCCGGACGATGGCTGCGACGGGTTACAGTTATATCGCGGATCCGGGCGAGGGTGGATACCACGCCGGAGATAGTTTCCCGCTGACACTCGTCACCGCTTCGGGCGACAAGGCTCCGGATTCTGAGGTCCTTTGGTCGTTGGACGGAGAGCCCGTCAGCGGCACCGCCGTCACCCTGACGGCCGGCAGCCACAGCCTCGAAGCTTCTTTCAGAACCCGCTCCGGCAGCACCAAGAAAGTCCTCCTGGAGCTGGATGTCCGCTGATCAGACCGGATTTGACTCTAAGCCCACAGCTCTTTGTGTGAGACTATTCGACCAGTCTGAGACTTAGATTCTCCCCGACGCGGACGGTGGCGCAGTTGTCCACGTAGTAGTCACCGTAATCAGCCGATTGGATCTTCGGTGCGGAACCGAAAGGCTTTTGGATGTAGACCAGGACGCGCATGTTGTTGACATTCCTGCCTTCAGGAGCGTGGATCGTATAGTTGAAGGTCTGGGAAGACAGGTCGCTGGAAACGGTAAAGAGGTCTCCGTTGATATCTGTTGCGGCTACGCGTGCTACATTGAAATGCTTATAGGAAGATCCGCCGTTTTCCTGGGGACTGACTATTCCGTCTTCAAGCAGGAGGACCGTGATCTTATACGTTCCGGCCGACTTGAAGTATGCATCTACTGTAATATCGACATCCTGTCCATAGGCCGTGGTGCGAAGTGCTAGGCCAGATTCCGTGCCATAGGTGTTTTCCGTCTCTTGGGCCGCGGTGACAACCATGTTCGCTGCACGGTCGGTATCATCCGGGGTATTGTTGACCAGTATACGTCCGTCTACGATTACGACCGGTACGGAAGACTCATGGAATTGATTCTGCAGGGTCTCTGACGGAGAGAAATAGAGGTTGCTGCCCGCAACATGCAGGGCCAGATGTTGGATTTTGCCCGGGAAGAGTTCCTGGGACCTGACGACGGAGCGGATCATATAGGGACACCACTGACACCAGGTTGCCGTGAAACGCATGGCCAGCGACTGATGATAGAAGGGCAGTTCTTTCCAGTTGCCTGTTTCGTCTGTCTTTTTCCCGCGTTGCTTGATCTTGACGAACAGGAAGGTGCTGGGCATGACGACGAATCTGACGACTCCGCTCCTTTCCTGTACCGAAGGATTTGCCTCCACGTCGAAGGTGTAGATGTGGGTATGGGGACGGTTTTCGGGTGTTTCAACAGACACTTCGGTAATCCAGTCCTGCATGGCTTCGGCAAAATACCCTTGGTTCGAAACAACGGTTACCTGGAAACGACCGCCGTCGGCATCGAATTCAAAGTCGGTATCGGATACTTCGAAGATGGGTTGAGACTGACCGGGCATCCGTGCCTCCAGGTCCGTTTGGGTAGGATAGGAGCCGGAGGAAGCGTATTCCCATCCGGAAAGCGGGATATGTTCCCGCACGTCACCACCCGAGGTCGACTGGTTCTTGCTCCAAAGGACGGCACCGGCATTGAGTGCGTCGATCAAACGGTTGTAGGCAGATCCGTCGGATGCTGAGTAAAGCACGCCGTTATAGGGATCTCCCTTCATTTGGGCTTCCGTCAGTGCAAATGTATTCTCTACGATGCCGGTTCCGGCTCCGTAGGCGTTCATGCCGGGATTGATATCGGCTTGCCAATAACTGTTTTTCAGCCAGGCACCAGTGACATAATCGCCGGAGTAAAGGGTGTAGTGATAGGACGGGTCATGACCGACATAACCGGCCAGGGCTCCGACATGTTGTCCGCCTGTCATCTCCACTTTGCCCAGGTTGATGCTGTTGGCGACGGTACCCGGCCCCATATACATAATGGCCCAGCAGGATACCAGTCCGCCGATGCCGCCGACGTACTCCATACCACTAACGGCCCCGTAATTGATACAGTTGAAGACCTTGCCGCCAGTGATGATTTCGCCGGCGATTCCTCCGATTGATTCTTTCTTTCCGCTGATGGAGCCACGGTTGGTACAGTCGATGATCTTGGTGCCAAAGGCCCGACCGGCGATACCTCCGCTATTACCGATGTTGGCAACGACCGGTCCCAGATTCGTGCAATGCTTCACATCGAGCATATAATAGGCATCACCGACAAGGCCACCGACGAGGTTGCCGCCGTGGACGGAGGCTTCGTTCACGCAGTATTCCATCTTGGTGAAAGAGCCTTTCCCCACGCAGCCGCCAATATTGTTGCTGATACTCTGAATGCTTCCTTTGCTTGTGCAGCCCTCGATACTTGCATTTGAGCAATACCCGGCAAGGATGCCGGTGGATTCCTCTCCCGTCACCACACCTTCCACCGTCAGGTTCCGGATTACGCCGGATACTTGTCCGAAAAGACCTTGTTTTTTCTGGGGACTGTTGATATACAGGTTAGTAATGCTATGTTTGTCTCCATCGAATGTGCCATAGAATACCCAAGTCTCCTTGCCGCTTGCGTTTCCGATCGGAGTCCAACTTCTTCCTAGAGCAGGGTTGCAGGCCGGGCTCATGTCCAGGTCGGCGGTCAGTCGGTAATATGCAGTATTGGCCGTTACGGCAAGGCCTTGGGAGCCGATGATGACCCCATTGTCCGAATTGACGCGTTTCTGCATCAAGAGCAGATCTTCCAAAGACGAAATGAGGAAAGGATCCTGTTCCGTCCCAGACCCTTGCAGGGAGTCGCTTGTCTTAACCTCTGTGCCCAGGTCGATTGTGCCCAGGCTGCCATATACTCCTCGAGACAGGGTTACCGGCTTGGTGTATTCGATCTGAAAGAGATCACTTTCCCTGTAGAGTGTTAAAGAGAAGCCCTTATTGAGGGTCGTCGGAATCGTTTCAATATAATACCAGGTGTCTTTTTGCAAGGTCTTTCCTTCCGGGGCAGCAAGGATGGCCTGGTCGCTGGTACTCGGCATGCTGACGATCAAAGGGATGCCGTCGCCATCACACCAGACGCCTACGGTTCCCGACAGACGCTCATAACCCTTCCCGTTCAGAACCACTTTTGTAACCCCGTCATCCGACAGGCGGAAGCGTATGCCGCTTCCTACATTGAAGAATTGCAACGAAGACGTCGTCGAGTGTGCCACAGACACATGCATGTTTTGTGCAAAGGATTCTGCCCGGGCGGTCTGTACGGCAGGTATGGTCAGGAATAGGAATAACCACTGATCCTCATTCTTCATGTAGGCCTCGTCTGTATAGGGGTATATCGCCCAAAGATCCTTCCCCTCGGACCAGGCACCGTCCAGTGACCCGTTGAAGCCAGCCGTAGCGGCGGGTGCCGTCAGGTCGCAAGCGAAGCGGGCAGAAGTCTCGCCGGCAAAGACCTTGATGGCATCTCCCGGCTCCCAAAAGACCTGTTTCTCATTAGAGATAACGGTCCTGGTCTCGCCGGGCTGTTCCATCGTGGCCGTCAGTCTCAACGTCGTGCCTAAAGGAGTAAGATTTTCTTCTATATCCATGCAGGACAACGCCAGCAGGGCCAACGGGGCAAGGGTCAATAATGCTTTTTTCATCACGCTGTCCTCCCTCATTATTTAGTCCAATCCTCAAAGTCAATATCCTCATTCCCTCCGGAAATGGGACTTCCACATAAGACGCTTCCTGACAAGACGAGGATGAGTTCCGTCAAGGGAGTTTCATAATCCCGTCCTGACGGGCAAAAGGAGATGGATTCTCTTTTCATTTCTGCGAATAAGAAAGATATTATAGTTTCAAATTTACGAAAAAACTATACGATAATCCAATAAGTAACCTATCCCAAATGCCGGAAGACCTTCTCGATGCATTTCTTCTTTTGGTCCAGGTTGGGGTGGACGTATAGGTTGAGGGTCGTGCCGATATTGGCATGACCGAGCAGGACGCTGACGGTCTTATAATCGCAGCCGCTTTCGATACAGCGCGTCGCGAAACTGTGTCGCAGGCCGTGGAATTTCAGGTCAGCTACGCCCAGGTCTGTCATGAAACGTTTGTAGTAGTTCCGGTAGGTCTTGGGTTCGAGCGGTTTCTCATCATTGCTCAAAAGGAAATACTCCGGATTGGCAACCCGGGTCAGGGGGCGGACCAGCCGGATCATCTCCCGGGACATCGGAACTTCCCGGATGGCATTGACCGTCTTCGGCTTGCCCAGGACCAAATGTGAGCGCTGGCTCGTCCCATCGGGCTGGTAGACCCGGCCGAGCGTCTTGCGGATGCGGATGACTTCATCTTCCATGTCGAGGTCTTGCCACTGAAGGGCGCAGACCTCACCGATGCGCAGACCCGCCGACAGGCAGATATAGATGCCGAGGTTACGGCAGGTGAAATGGTCTTTGATGTGGGTGAGGATACGTTTCTGGTCCTGGCGGTTGAGCACATCGAGATTAGTCGCGACCTGCTCGGTGGGGTAATGGATGCTCCAGTCCGGGACGGGCCAGTAACCCGCCTTTGCGCCGAACCGGGTAATCATCTTGAGGACCAGGACCAGCACCTTGACACTTTTGGTGCTGAGTCCTTCATCCAGCTTTTTCAGGACAAAAGACTGTACGTCGCTTTCCGTGACCAGGGTAGATTCGCCGAAGACCGGCAGGATGTGCTTGTTGAGCAGCAGGACATAGGTAGAATAGGAGGAGGGTTTGACATACTGTCGCTTGTCTCTTTTCCAGATTTCCGAGACTTCCTTGAATGTTTTTGTTTCCATTGTATTAAGTTTTTTGAATTGTTGTCAAATAAAAAAGCCGCCCTGTCCGAAGGGCGGCTGAGGGAATGTTCCCGATTCCGGTCTTCGCAACTACCAGACAAACTGGAAGCGGACGTCAACTGGAATGCGTGCGCGTTTCATCGCGGCGAAGTCCAGCAGCAGGGATTCGGACGGAGCGCCGTAGGTCTCGATCAGCTGATTGGCTGCGGCGCTGTCGCCTTCTCCCTGGATTGTCAGGACGCGGGAAGCAATCTCGGTGACGGCCTGTTCGGCCTTGTCAAAGTCTACGAGATAATGACCGCTGCGGTCGATGCTGAAGGCCTCCTTCTCTTTAAGGTAGTTGTAGAGGATGATGTTGCCGCGGCCCAGGGCCGTGGCTTCGCCGAAACGGGCGGAGCGGATCGTGGAGACGATAAAGGTTGCCAGGGCGTCCTCGCGGCGCACGGTCGGATCGGTCTGGCCGGCGGCGATGGCCTGGAGGTTGAGATAGAGGCCGAGGGCGTTGTCCTTGATTTTCTCGATGGTCAGCGCACCGTCGCCGAGGGCCTCGGTGACCGTGCCTTTCCCGGAGACAGTCTCCTTGACACCGATGCCATGCGCGATCTCACGCATCACGGTGTTCCAGAAGAAGGCCTTACTGCTCAGGTTGGCGCTCTGGTCGCGGGTCAGCAGCAGGCGTCCCGCGGGCAGGATGATCTTGAGATACTTGGAGTGGATGACATTGTTCAGCACGGCGGTACGGGTGCCATGTTCGCTTTGGACACGGAGGTCATAAGGGCGGTTGATGGCTATCTTCTTGACGCCGGCGTTGGCCGCGCCCGCGGCATAGACCATGTCATAGGCATAGATCGTGGACCCTGCGCCGGGCTCGAAAGCCTTATACTGCACATCGCAGGGGAGCTTCTCCTGGAAAGAAGGGATGAGCTCCGAAAGGGCGTTGATCGTAGAGGTAAGCTCCAGATTCTTGAGCAAGACATAGGACTCATAGGAGGTCTTGACACCGCGCAGGCGGTCGTCTTCCGTCTCCGAGGGACCGATGATAAGGTCCATCTTGCTGTCCTGCATCCCAAGCCAGACCAGGTCGCTCTTGTAATAATCGTCGGTCTGCAAAGCCTCGATCTTGGCGAGGAGGTACTCGCGCACGCTGGGCTTGATCGTATAGTTGGCGGCGGCCATCAGGTAGGACTTGATCTTCTCGATCCGGTCCTTATAGGCGTCGTGATACCAGACGGTCTTCAACTCACCGTTACCGTCGCGGCGGATCAGCGTGTAGGGATTCTCCTTCTCAGGATCCTCGAAGGCGAGGAACTCTTCCTCGCTCATGTCAGCGGGGTAGAAATTGGCTCCGAGCGGACGGTCTGCCCAGCCTTCGGCGAAGGAAAGGCCGTCGACACGGCTCCAGGGGCCGTAGTTCACCTCGGCCCACTCGCGCTGGATGCGCGGGAGCTTGTCCAGATCCTTCTTGCTGCCGAAACTCTGGTCCCAGTAGATGTTGTCCACTTCCGCGGAGGCCTGCTTGAAATAGTTAAGGACCTCGCGGCCATTGTCGGAGATGCCTTCGAAGAAGGAGGAGCCGATCTGGATGGGAGCGAATTCGTCCAATTGTTCCTGCACCGGGTCACCCTTGGAGGAACATCCGGCCGCCACGGCCAGACAAAGCAGAGGAAGCAAATATTTCTTCATAATCAAATCGTTGCGCTAACGCGCGGCAAATATCGTAATTTGTATCTTAAAAAGCAATTCGGGGCCGCGTCATGCGAAGGCTACGAGGATGAGCAACTGGGCGACGAGCACCCGCAGGAACATGGTCAGCGGGTAGACTGTCGCATAATCGACGGAGACATGGTCGGAGCCATAGGCGTCCTGCGCATAGGCCAGGGAGGCGGGACTGGTCATGCCGCCGGTAATCAGGCCGCAGATCTGGAAGAAATTGACCTTGCACAGGCGGGCGATGACTGCGATCGTAAGGCAGGGGATGACCGTGATCAGGAATCCGTACAGGATCCACCACCAGCCTCCGGCCATCAGGGAGGAGACGAAGGTCTGCCCGGCGCCGAGACCGACTGCGGCCAGGAAGATGCTGATGCCGATCTCGCGGATCATCATGTTGGCGCTGGCGGTCGTGTAGGTGCTGATGCCCCAGCGGGGACCGAAGGCGCCCAGGATGATGGCGATGATCAGCGGACCGCCGGCCAGGCCGAGTTTGACCGGCTGCGGGATGCCCGGGAAATGGATGGGGATGGAACCGAAGATCACGCCCAGGGCGATGCCAAAGAAGATGAATACGAGGTTGGGGCGGCGGAGCGTGTCCGGATTGTTGCCGACGACCTCCTCTACACGCTGGACGCCTTCCGCCGTACCCAGGACCTGGATGATGTCTCCGGTCTGGAGGATGATGCCCGGACGTGCCACGAGCTCGACGCCGGAACGCAGGATACGGGAGACCTGGACACCGAATTTCGCTCGGAAATTAAGGTCTCTCAGCGTCTTGCCGTTGACATTGGAACGTGAGACCGTCAGGCGTTTGCTGACGAGGTTCTCCTCATGCTCCCGCCAGTCGCTCAGGTGGAGCGGGACTTCTTCGCCGAAGATGATGCGGATCTCGTCCACATGGGGCTGGGAGGTCACCACCAGGACCTTGTCGCCTTGCTGCAGGACGGTACTGGAATGGGGGATCATGACCTCGCCGTCGTGCATGATGCGGGTGACGACGAAATCATTTGTATGGCCCCGCATCACATCTTCCAGCGCCTTGCCGAAAATGGCGGGATTCTCCACCTCGCAGTGCATGCGGCGCGCCATCGTGGCGGCCATCTCGTCCTCGGCGTCCAATTGGGCCTTTTCATCCTTGAGGTTGACCTTGAACAGCGGTTTGAGCAGGATCAGGACAAGGATGACGCCCAGAACGCCGAGCGGGTAGGCGATGGCATAGGAAGAAGCCAGCGCGGCTGCATCCAGGGCGGCCATTTCCGGTGCGGCGCCCTTCGCCTGCAGGACATTGGTCATCGTCTGCTGGGCGGCGCCGAGACCGGGGGTATTGGTGACGGCGCCAGACATGACGCCGACCATCGTCCCGAGTTCCTCGCCTGTGATCCAGTGGATGGCGAGCGTCGTCAAGAGACCCAGCAGGACGAGGCCGGTGGCCAGGAGGTTGAGCTTGATACCGCTGGCGCGGAAGGAGTGGAAGAAACCGGGTCCGACTTGCAGTCCGATCGAAAAGACGAACAAGATCAGGCCGAAGTCTTTCATGAAGGCAAGCACGGTCGGGTCCACCAAAAGCCCGAAATGGCTGGCCAGGATGCCCAGGAAGAGGATCCAGGTGGAGCCGATCGAGACGCCCTTTATCTTGAAGCGGCCGAGCCACAGGCCGGACGCGATCACCAGGGCGAACAGAAGGACGCTATGTGCGATGCCGGTGCCTAGGAATAAGTCCCGCATATGCAAAAAAGGGAGGCTCTAGGCCTCCTTCTTTTCTTTCATCTCCTGGAATTTCGCCTTGGCCTTTTCTGCGGCTTCGGCGACGTCCTCCTTGGCTTCGGCGTAGGCGACTTTCGCCCGTTCGGCGACCTTGGATGCGCCCACTTTGGCTTTGTCCGCCGCCTTGGCGTAGACGTCCTTCGCCTTCTCTTCGGCCTTGGCGTACATTTCCTTCGCTTCGGCTGCCGTCTCCTTGGCTTCCGCCTTGATCTGGTCCATCGCCTTGTCGATCTTCTCGCCGGCCTTGTCAGCGGCATATTTCACCCTTTCACCGAGGGTCACCTTGCCATCTCCGTTGAGATCCATGGGATTTTTCACATTCTCTTCACTCATAATGATATGCTTTTAATGGTTTGTTTCGAACAAGCAGACAAATATAGGATTTTCCCCTTGAAAAGACAAGCTATTTTCCGTCCGCGGAAGAGACGGTGACATTGTCCACACCGGCCTCCTTGAGGGCCGTGACCAGCAGGGAGCAATCCGCCCGGTCGGAAAAAGGACCGACTTCGTAGACCGTGGCCACGCCTTCCTTCGCCCGGATGATATCCTTGTCCGTGCAGGCGTGGATGGCTTCCATGGCGGCATCGGACAGGGTGGCGCCGTCTTCTGGCCAGATCCGGACCTTGAACAGCGACGGACTGGCGGTCTCAAGCTTGCGGGCGGCCGGAACGGCAATCATCTTGCCGTCCTGGAAGGCGACGATGACCGCGCCCTTGAAGCCCCGGTTCTTGACCTTGTTGAGATGGGAAAGGGCGTCGGCATAGCTGCGGAACACACCGACCGAATAGGCTGTCTTGCCGCCGCTCGCCGCCCGGGCGAAGACGGGACTCAGGCCCTTCAGTTCGCGTTCCGTCGCTTTCCGCGCCGATGCGAACATCTGGATCTGGTAGACCAGGCCGTCGGGCAGGGTATTGTCTTCAGCGAACTGGCCGACATCCAGGATTTTGAAGGAATAGTCGAAACTGGGCTCGGGTTTCTCGATGTCGAGATCCAGCGCCGGCCCCGGTTCGTTCTTTGAGAAAACGTAATGCGAGGGGGTTCCGACCATCTCCCGGTCCGCTTCCGCCCGGAGTTTGTCCGGGTCGATGACGATACCGTTGGAGAGGAAGTCCATCTCGATCTGCTGGAGCTCCTTGAGGGCGGCCGTAAGTCTCTTCTGATGCGCCGGAAGGGCGATTTCGCAGGAGAGAATCTCTTCGCGGACTTGCGCGAGCCGGGCCGCATCCGTCTCTTCTTTCAGCTGGTTGCGCAGACGTTCCAGACCGGCGTTGAAACGGGAGATCGAGTCGCGGATGAGGCGGACCCGGTCCATCGCGGCGACATAGCGGCGGGTATTCTCATCCTCCGGGATGCCCTGGATCGCATGGCCGGCGCTCTCATGCCGGTCTTCCTCCGGAGTCAGGGAGCAGAGGGCCTTTAGCGCATCCACGGTCCCGATTTCGGTGCGCACCGGCATGCTGTCGAAGGCCAGGATATACACCCATACGCTGTCACGGGGACAGCCGCGGTTCGAAGCGAATACGGTATACTGACCATCTTCGCTGGGAGCCAGCAGGAAGTCGTCATACGGAGAGGAATAGGGGAAACCCAGGTTGACAGGGGCGTCCCAGTCCCGGGTATTCTCGTTCCATTGGGAGACATACAGGTCGTAGCCGCCCATCCCGTACAGGCCCTTGGACGCGAAATAGAGCGTCTTGCCGTCCGGCGTCACGAAAGGATAAATCTCATCCGACGAGGATGTCAGGTCTTCGTTGATCAGCTGGGGCACGGACCAGACCGAGTCGCGCAGGGAGGTGTGGTAGAGATTGCGGATGCCTTCCGCATCCCGGGCGGAGTAGTAGATGTCTGTCGCGTCCTGCGGGACGTACATCGCCCGGACCAGTCCTTCTTCCGCCAGCGAGTCCAATTGGTTGGGGACGGTGCGCCAGGCGCGGTTTTCCAGGGGGTAGAAGAGGAAAAAGTCTTCCAGGGAGAAACGATAGCGGGCCACGACTTCCGGGCGGCTGCAATAGCGGGTCATGCTGAGACCGTTCTGGGAGAGGATCAGTTCCTGCTCCAATGCTCCGAGCCGGGTGGAATCGACGATCTCCGCCATCCGCTCGCACCAGGCCACGGCTCCCTTGAAGTCATAAGCTCTCCGGAGCGAGTCGGAAAGGGGAGGGACACCGGCCCGCAGCGCCGTCCCGGCGCAAAGGATCGCGGCCGCGACGGTGAGGAAAAATCTGCGTGTCACCCGGGTTTTCATGTGTCTTGCGAGTGCAAAATTAAGAAAATAGTGGTATAAAATTTCTTTCTACGAAAAAAAACAGTAATTTTGCGTCCTATTTTGCCTAACTGGGCAAAAGTGAAAGAATTGAAACAATAACAAATATTAACAAACAACAGTATGCAAAGTAAAGGTGCTATCAGGCTTGTCGCCATTCTTTTGGCCTTGGCCTGCTTGTGGCAGCTTTCCTTCACGCTGGTGACCCGTCTCCAGGAGAAGAAGGCTGTCAAGTATGCGGAGAATGTTGCTGCCGCATTCCAGAATTCCCCGGCATTTGACCAGATCGCCGTCGCAGACCAGGCTCATGTCCTCGATTCCATCCGGGCCGAGCAGACCCGCTGGTACACGGACTCCATTTCTGCGGAAAAGGTCTATTTCGGTTATACTTTCAAGGACGTCAAGGCCAAGGAGATCAACCTCGGCCTGGACCTCAAGGGCGGTATGAACGTGATGCTGCAGGTGCAGCTCGCCGACCTGGTGAAGGCGCTCTCCGAGAACAACCAGTCCCCCGAGTTCCTGCAGGCCCTCGACCTGGCCAAGGAGCGCAGCGTCAACTCCCAGTCCGACTACATCACCCTCTTCGGTGAGGCTTGGAAGGAGGTTTCCGGCGGAGCGCGTCTCGCCCAGATCTTCGGTACCTACGAGATGCGTGACCGGATCAAGCCCGAGTCCACCGACGACGAGGTCCTGTCCGTCATCAAGGCCGAGGCCGAGAGTGCAGTGGCCAACTCCTTCAACGTCCTGCGCAACCGTATCGACCGTTTCGGCGTGACCCAGCCTTCGATCCAGCGGATCGGCAACACGGGCCGCATCCTGGTCGAGCTTCCGGGCGTCAAGGAGCCGGAGCGTGTGCGTAACCTCCTGCAGGGCACCGCGTCCCTCGAGTTCTGGACGACCTACAACTTCTCCGAGATCTATCCCTACATGGTCGAGGCCAACAACCGCCTGGCCGAGCTGCTGGCTGCCGACGAGGCGCCCGCCACTGAGGAGAAGCCCGCCGAGGGTTCCGT
>JAEEGJ010012461.1_pt1 | contig 21047 bp, 16 predicted proteins | sample 8958761 | NCBI WGS metagenome assembly JAEEGJ01 (sample SAMN16246546, study PRJNA631951) | gut metagenome | biome: gut microbiome; feature: rumen; material: RS-attached | host: Bos | place: Iran: Karaj | collected 2018-10
GCACGACACCAGGAATGCAGAGAAAATCGTTTATCCATACGAGTACCTGTTTACCGTAATCCTTCTTGCAGGAATGGCCGGCTTTAAGACCAAAGACGAGAAAAGGAAAGCAGGTAGTGTTTTATAACAATCAGGAACATAAAGACGAGTCCAGAGTTGTAAAGGCAAACAGTAGGGATGAATTGAAGAAAATCCTTCTGGATTCCGTGCGTTCCTTTGTTCCTGATCCGGATGATATGAGCCCGGAAATGGAAGACTACTTTTTTGATTATGGAAGTGACTGGATGGCTCGCGGGATTCCGACTTGCTGGCAGGAATATAACGAGTATTGCCGCAACCCTTGCTATGACGGCTCTCTTTCCTGGGATGAGGACGAGTAAAGGCGGGCATTCAGGAACTGCCTGCCGAAGGAAGACAAATCTGAATTTACGGAGCACATTCCGGAGTGCAGGTAGCGGCTAATAGACGCAGAAAGCGTGGAATTGGAAACAGAATGGAGACAGGGATTAATGACACTGGATATGAGTGATGAGCTTTCTTGGGAAGAAGAGGAGAACAAATGAAAATCAAATCAGGTATTTTGACCATTTTATTTCGTAAAGTGTGCTGAAACTGGTCAAAATCGAAAATAAAATAGGATTATTATGGTATTTGATTTAACTTATGAAAGAGAATTTGGCAACTTTGCTTAACCCAAAATTAGTGATAACCCATGATACAGGAATTTACAGTCAAAAATTTCCGTTCTTTCAAGGACAAGGTAACATTGAGCTTCGAAGCCACCAGGGATACGACTTTTGAGAGTTCTCATGTGGTTGAGGTCGCTCCCGGAGTGCGTTTGCTTCGTCTTGCTCTTATCTTTGGCGCGAACGCGAGCGGCAAATCGAATCTTCTGGCTGCTTTCGATTATCTGCGTAATTTTTGGTTTCATCAGCCTGCCGATCTATATGCTCCTACTGAGAGCATTCCTTTCCTGCTTGACAAAGTTACTCCGCAGGAACCTACAGAATTCGGGCTGAAATTTTATACTGCTGGCAAGAAATACTGGTATGTGCTGATTTTGGATACGCACCATGTAATTTCAGAGAAACTGTATTTTTACAAAAGTGCCCAGCCTACGCTGCTTTTTTCCAGATCATTTGAAAATGGGCAGTCGGTGATCCGGTTTAACCCTTCCATTGTCAGGGTTGACGCAACAGTGTCCAGGGAAATAGCAGTGAGATGTCTGCCCAACATGTCGTTCTTCGCAGCAAAGAAAATGATCAATTATTCATTGCCGCATATTAATGACGCAAGTGACTGGATGCGCCAAAGGACGCATCAGGTTATTGATCCTGGTACCACCATGTCTGATTATGCCGGGAAAATGGTCCTTAACAATGATGCTTTAAAAAAATACCTGGTTGATTTTGTACACCGAGCTGATTTCAACATTACCGATATCGGCGCTGAGAAATATGCCGATCATGTCCGCACTTACTTTGAGCACACAGTCAAAAACAGCAGAGGTACGGAGAAATATATTCTTTCCAACGATCTTCAGAGCCTTGGAACACGGCGTACATTCGGTATCGAAACAGCTATTTACAGCGCAATTCTTAATAATGAATTTTTGCCCATCGATGAGATTGAATCGTCACTTCATCCTGACCTGACGGAATTTATTCTGGAGCAATTCTTTAAATCCGATAGCAGGAGCCAGCTTTTGGTTACTACTCATTACGATCCACTGCTGGACACTGTGGATGATTTAATTCGGAAAGACTCAGTCTGGTTCACGGAAAAAGGGGAAGACGGATGCTCTGACCTCTATTCACTTGTGGAATTCAAAGGACTCAGAAAAATCAAATCTTTTCAGAAATCCTATCGCAACGGGGCATTTGGCGCGGTTCCAAACATTTAGAAATTATGGCAAGAAAAACAGCAGCAAGGCAGATCAGGGATACTCATTTTACGATCATTGGGGCCGGCATCACCGAGCAGTGGTATTTTTACCATCTTCAGTCTTTGTTCCGGCTGGGAATAAAAATCCGTCCGCGCAACTTCGGGGAGGAAAATATCAGTTCACTTGATAAACGTATAAAGCAGGTGCTGGATGGTCGCGGGAGGGCAGTTGTAGTGTTCGATGCAGATGTATCGACATGGGATGAAAAGGAGAAAGTACGGCTGGATGAGCTTAAGAGAAAGTATGCCACGAACAGTGATGTTGTACTGTGTGACAGCCTTCCATCGATAGAGTACTGGTTCCTGCTTCATTTTGTAAACACAACAAGACAGTTCGGGACTTCGTGGGCCGTCATAGCCCAGCTGCAGAAGTATCTTCCTGGCTTCTGCAAGAATGAGAGTTTTTTGAAGAATCAGAAATGGGTACATGAATTGTGTTCAGGGGGCAAATTAAAGAACGCATATACCGCAGCCAAGACAAACGGCATGAATAAAGGATCGTACACTAACATCTGGAAAGCTGCTGAATGCATAGGCTTATTTCGGACGAGCTGAAATCAATTAAGACTAAGCATAGTTCCGGCGCTGTTTCATACGAAAACATCCGGATTTTAACGCCAGCCTGGTATGCAGCTGCTCTTATTTGAGCTGCGGAATTCTCTGCAGGCTGCCTGAAGTGAGACTGATGTTTAGTGCATTGTGCTGTTTTTTTGAATGAGGTCTGTAAATTGATTAAATTTATATAACTTATTGAATCAGCAATATTTTATGAAATTTACAGCGGTTTTTAGTACATAGCTTTGAAAAACTCAGAGAATGCAGGTATCACTGCAATAATGAACAGGTAAGTGTCATTTATACGAGGCTTAACATGAAAGGAATAGCCCAGACTCAGAGCTTTACCGATCTTATAGATTCCGGTTATATCTACATTGACAAAACCCGTGAGATAAGCAAGCTTCTGATGAACAGGAGGGTTTTCATATCAAGGCCCAGACGCTTCGGGAAATCCCTGATGCTTGACACCATTGGCACGCTTTTTGAGCAGGGCACCGAGCCGTATTTCAGAGGCACCTGGATTTATGACAAATGGACCGAGGAAAGGTATCCTGTCCTGAGACTGAACTTCCTGAATTTCAGCTGCACTGATTACAGGGAATTCTGTACTGATTTTGATGACACCCTGTCAAAGTTCGCACGTCTCAACGGCATTGATTATGTATCAAAAGACCTCCCCAGGCGCTCAATGATATCCTTGTTCGACTCGCTGAGGCTGAAAAAGCAGAAGATAGTAATCCTCATTGACGAGTATGACGCGCAGCTTGCCGCAAACATAAATAATCCTGAACTGTATGAGCAGTTCCGGATTTCGCTCCGCGAGCTTTACGGTGCCGTCAAAGGAGAGCCGCTTGTAAGGTTTCTCTGCGCTGCCGGAGTTACAAGACTGAAGGATGTCTCAATTTTTTCAGCTGGTTCCGACATTCTTGACGTCAGCTATGCCTCTGAAATTGCAACAATTACAGGATTTACCAGGGAAGAGCTCGGGAAATATTACGCCGACTATATAAACCTTGCTGTATCAGCTGATAAGGGAATGCCCGAAGAACAGGTCACAGATGAGCTGCGTGATCAACTCCTTGACAGGCTTGCGGAGGAATATGACGGCTACAGCTTTGATGAGACCAACAGAGTAAAGGTATTTTCCACCTGGTCAGTCAACAGTTTCTTTCTGAATGTATGGAAGAAGGGATACGTTGCTTTCGGCAATTACTGGTACGAAAATGGCGGAATTCCGACTATTCTGGCAAATTACTTCAAGGGACATAAATTGGAAGTCAGTGATTTTAATGTTCCGGTATATGTCGAAACAGAGAATTTCCTGAATCCATCCTCACTGCTGTCTATCGATCAGAATATTCTTATGTGCCAGACCGGTTACCTGACACTTGATTCTGATCTTTCCGGCTACTCAGTAATCCTGAAGACTCCGAACAAAGAGGTTCAGAGGGCACTCGCAAGGCTGGTCTCAACCAGGATTTTCAGCGCCTATCTGGAAAGCAAACCGGACTACAGGAGCGTTTTTTACAAAGGGGATGCAGAAAGCATAGTGTCTGAGCTTAACAGAATGTTCAATGCATTAAGCTATGAGAGATATCCAATCAAAAACGAGAAAGAGGTTCAGAACTATATACATGTGTTCATGATGGGCGGCAATCTTCCTGTCAGCACGGAAATCCAGAATGCAGCCGGACGTTCGGATATTGTCATTGAATATGACAGGCGCCGCATAGTTCTTGAGCTTAAGTACGCTGATACAGCATCGGAGTGCGGGAAGAAACTTAAGGAAGCGTCTGAACAGATTAAAAGCAGGAAATATGGAGAAACCCTGCCATCCAAACCTGTTCTCAGGCTGGCCTTGGTATTCAACGGCGACAGCAAGGTAAGGCAGTTTACGCGATGGTCATCGGTTGATGAGTCAGAGCCGGCATCATGAGAAGAGGCCGGATGCTGAAATGTTCTGAAGAAGAGCCAGAACCAGTGCAGGCTTTGACATAACCGGATCAGCTCCGGGCGTCAGGGAACAGAGCCTGGGGGCTTTATAAAATCCGCTCATTCAGGGCCGCATGCCGCAATGGCGCGTCAGGCGACGTGCCGGAGACGTCTGCCGCCTGAGAGGAGCGAGCGCTCCGGCACTTTCCGGCCTGCGGCATTCTGAGTGATACGGTCTATCTTCGCCTGTCCCGGGTGCAGAGCTGTCTCTCTGCATTCGAATGAAAAGCCGCCGTTACGGCTCTGTAATTTCTGTCCCCCGCTTATCCGCCCCTTTGCGTAAATGGTAAAATGACAGCGTATGTTTAATTCCAACCGAGGACATTATTCAATGCTGAAGAACATCAACCCGACCACTACCGCTGCGTGGAAGAAGCTCCAGGCTCATTTCGAGCAGACCAAGGACCGCACCATCAAGTCACTCTTTGAGGCTGATCCCAGCCGCTTTGATCATTTCTCGAAGAAATTCGGCAATGACATGCTGGTTGACTACTCCAAGAACCTCATTGACAGCACCACCATGGGCCTTCTCCGCGAGCTCGCTGAGGAGTGCGGCGTCAGCGATGCCATCAAGGCGATGTTCAGCGGCGAGAAGATCAACCGCACCGAGGGCCGCGCAGTTCTTCATACCGCCCTCCGCAACATGAGCGGCAAGCCTGTCCTCGTTGACGGAAAGGATGTGATGCCCGATGTGAAGCGCGTCCTTGCCAAGATGAAGGCCTTCTCCGAGAAGGTCATCTCCGGCGAGTGGAAGGGCTATACCGGCAAGGCCATAAAGAGCGTCGTCAACATCGGAATCGGCGGATCCGATCTGGGCCCTGTAATGATCACCGAGGCTCTGAGGCCCTACAAGAACCATCTCGAGATGCACTTCATCTCCAACATCGACGGCACCCACGCCGCCGAGGTCCTGAAGCGCTGCAATCCTGAGACCACACTCTTCCTCATCGCCTCCAAGACCTTCACCACCCTTGAGACCATGACCAACGCGCACACCTGCCGCGACTGGTTCCTCAAGGCCGCAAAAGATCAGAAGTTCGTCGCCAAGCACTTCGTCGCCCTCTCGACCAACACCAAGGGCGTAACCGAGTTCGGCATTGATCCTGACAACATGTTCGAGTTCTGGGACTGGGTCGGCGGCCGCTACTCCTCATGGTCCGCAATCGGCCTCTCGATCTGCCTCTCTGTCGGCTTCGACAACTTCGAGAAGCTCCTCAGGGGCGCCTATGAGATGGATCAGCATTTCGAGACCGCCGCTCCCGAGGACAACATTCCTCTTACCCTTGCCCTCATCGGCATCTGGTACAACAACTTCTATGGCTTCGCCTCCGAGTCCATCCTGCCGTACGACCAGTACATGCACCGCTTCCCTGCCTACTTCCAGCAGGGCAACATGGAGTCAAACGGCAAGTCCGTTGACAGAAACGGCAACCCCGTTGACTACCAGACCGGCCCTATTATCTGGGGCGAGGCAGGCACCAACGGCCAGCACGCCTTCTACCAGCTCATCCACCAGGGCACCAAGATAATCCCCTGCGACTTCATCGCTCCTGCCATTACCCACAACCCCATCGGCGATCACCACGTCAAGCTGCTCTCCAACTTCTTCGCCCAGACCGAGGCCCTTGCCTTCGGCAAGACCAAAGAGGCGGTTGAGAAGGAGTTCCTGGACAAGGGCAAGACTCTCGATGAGGTGAAGGACGTCGTTCCGTTCAAGATCTTCAAGGGCAACCGTCCTACGAACTCCATTCTTGTGAAGGAGATTACCCCGGAGACCCTCGGCGCTCTCATCGCGATGTACGAGCACAAGATTTTCGTCCAGGGCGTCATCTGGAACATCTACAGCTTCGATCAGTGGGGCGTTGAGCTCGGCAAGCAGCTCGCCGGCCGCATCATCCCTGAGCTGAAGTCCGACGAGAAGGTCACCTCCCATGACTCCTCCACCAACGGCCTCATCAACGCGTGGAAGTCATTCGCGAAGTAATTTCGGGAAATCTGTAAAAGAGGGGCCGGCACTGCCGGCCTGAAAGAGGGGCGCAGAGCGGCTATCCGCACTGTGCCCCTCTGTTTTTCAGGCGTCACAAAGCTGAACCAGTGCCGCACCTCCCGCACCAGGTGCAGCCGCTGCAGTAAAAGCGCCTGGGGCATTTCGCGCAGCGCGGCTGCAGCCTCACCTCCCTCCCGAGGGGCGGGTACTGAAGGCCTGATCTCTGCGCCTCGGCGTGCTGGTATGCCTTCGGCACGTGGTATACGCGGCCGTTCATGATGAACTCGCTTCCGATGCCGAAGAAGGTGAACCTGATCTTCCTCGAGGCGCACTCCTCATAAAGGCTTTTCACCCATTCATAGCGGAGCGGCCTCGCGCCGTCGTAGTTCTCTCCGTCCGCGAGGATTTCCTCAATGAGCCCGGTGTCGAGCCAGCGGCCGATGCTGAGCGGTCCTATAAGGGGAGCGGCCATCGCCCCGCGGTGTTTCGCCGGGATGTCAAGGAGGATGGGGAGCCGCTCGTCAGCCCTCTTCTGGTTCTCGATTGATACATTGAGCGAGACGTTGTCGTATCCCTCACCCCAGTCCGGAGGCAGGCACTCCCTGATCCTTGAGGCACGCTTCGTGAGGAGCCAGAAGTGCACGTCCGGCCGGAGCCTCATCGTCTGCCACACGGCATCCCGCCACTCATCAGCCTCCTTAAGGAAGAAGTCGCTCGTCATGCAGACCCGGAGAGTCATGCCTGAGGGAACCTTGTAGCTCCCCTGCCGGTCCTTCTTGAGGGGCAGGGAGAAATTGTTCTTTACCCGGTAAATCCTGCCGCCGTCGGCGCCCCTGGATGCGTCCATCCTGAACATGTAGCAGTTGAGGCAGCCCTCGCTTATCTTCCGGCAGCCGTGCCAGGGGTTCCAGATGTCATTCATGGATGAGTTTTTCGAGCGCTGTCTTGAGGCTGTACGGAACCGTTCTCTGTCCCCTCACCACAGAGACGCCGTGCTCCTTGAGGAACGCGAGCGGGACAGGGCTCTTCCGGAGGTCATCGGTGAGGCGGAGGCGCATGACTTTCCTGACGGTTACATGCTCGTCGCTGTGCTCATAGGGTATGTCAGTCTCGGTAACTGCTGCCCGGCAGATGATCCCGGAGACCGGAGCGGTCTCATAGAGCCAGACGGTGTCGCCTGGTAGAATGCCGGCGCTCTGCTTCCAGATGAAAGTTCCTCCGGGGAGGCTTTCGTCAATCGCCCGGTCAATCTCATAATAGGCGGGGTTCGCCGGCACCAGCCAGTCTTTGCTCCCCCGCTCAGGAGTCTTTCGGGAAACAGCCTTCTTAAGCGTCAGGGAGTAGCTCTCCTTAAGGAGCGGGAGGATGGTCTCCATGCTGACTGTCCCGTCGAGGATGATGGTTATCCAGTTCTCACGGTGCATGTGGTAGGCGGGATAGAAGCCCTCGTCCTGCCTGAGGAACGCTCCTTCCTCCGGATCAACCCTGAGGTTCAGGATATCAGCTCTCTCACCCTTTCTCCTTGGATCGATCCTCTCCCTGGGGATGTCCATGATGAGAGCGTACCATTTGCGGTTCTCCCTGTGCCGGAGCACGCAGTAGAGGGGGAGCTTCTCCCAGGGGTACTCAGGCTCTGCGCCGTACTGCTCCCTCGCGAAAGCGATGATCTCATCACGCTGCGGCTGTGCTCCGCTGCTGCCTTTCCCCTTCATCATGCTCCTCCTTTCCTCTGCCATGTGTCCTGCGCACCCGCGCGGCTGCAGGCGGCTCAGGCGCGCATGCTCCTGCCGCATTTTTCACCGGGCACAGCGATGTCCTTTCTGCTAGAATTTTAACCGTTTACAGAGGAGTCAACTATGATAGTAACTACAACAAACACGGTTCAGGGCAGGAGCATCTCCGAGTATCTCGGGATCGTATTCGGCGAGGAAGTGGCAAGTCACGGATTCTTCAGCGGTTCCGTTGAGGGTTCGTTCATCAAGCTGAGGAACAATGCCCTCAACAAGATGTGCCAGAACGCGGCAGGGCTCGGCGCCAATGCGGTCGTTGGCGTCTCAATAGACTATACATCCATTGATGTCACTAATTCCGACGACTCCATGATGGTGACCGTGACCGGCACTGCCGTCAGGATTTGATCGCATGAGGCTCTCCTTCACCGCCTGCCTCCTTCTTCCGTTTCTCGCGGCGCCACTCTGGGCGGCTGACGGTGATGACGCGCAGGTTCACCGCTGGGTCGATGTCTACGGCAACGTCCACTACGATGACCGCGTTGAGGAGGAGGCCCCTGCGCCTGTAACGTTCATCACCGGGAAGGAGCGCGCTCCAAGGGTGTTCAGGACCGATCCGTTCCTTGATGGGGACGTGTTCCCGGAGAACGAGGAGCCCGATGAGAGCCTCAGGCAGATCTACACGCTCCCCTGGGGCTGGAAGGTTACGAAAAAGACCGACCGGCTCATCGAGTACGGGCGGAGCAGCCATCCCGGGAGGGTAACCGAGGCGTTTTTGGGCGATCTCCCGGATGGGCGCAGGATGGAGAGCATGGCGGGAGCCATCGCGAGGGACTACTCCTGCCCTGACGGCGGCGTAAGGTCGCTTCTCCTTTCAGATCACTCCCTCGCCTTCTCCTTCAGCGGCTGCCTTCCCTACGGCGGCCTGCTCGGATACTATTACATGGCCGCGGCAGAGGTTGAGGGCTCCTGGCACCTCTTCTGGACCGCCTGCCCGGCAGGAGAGTCCTGCGATACAGAGAGGAAGCTCATCAGCCTCATGCTGCAGAAGACCAGGCAGCCGTTCTGAGCCATCCCTTAATCTCAGATTTTCACGGACTTCATCCTGAACACCCTGAGGAAGAGCGTCAGGAAGTAAAGCGCCGAGGCGGTGAATATCCCCGCGAGGAATCCGATCCAGAAGCCGATCATGCCCATCTTCGGCACAATCAGATCAGTCATCGAGAGCGCGTAGCCGAGCGGCAGGCCCACTATCCAGTACGAAATCAGCGTTACGAAGAAGATGGACCTGGTCTCGCGGTAGCCGCGGAGCGCCCCCTGGGCCGTAATCTGCTGGAAGTCCGGGAACGGCTGCACTGCGGCAACCAGCAGCGCCGGCATCAGGAGGGTGATGACCGCTTCATCGTCTGTGTATATGGCGGCAATGGCCTCCGGCGCGGCAAAAATAACGGCGGACACTGCGGCGGAGAGGACGAAGGAGAGCAGCTGGGCTGAGGTGGTGCACCGCCTGGCCTCGGGAAGGTTCCTCTCTCCGATGGCAAAGCTGACCATGACGGTGAGCGCCTTCGCGAGCCCCAGCGGGATCATGAAGACGAGCGAGATGAAGTTGAAGACAATCTGGTTCGCGGAGAGGACCTTCTCGCCGAGCGGCGCAAGGATGATGGCGGCAATCGAGTAGATGAGGAGCTCCGCCACCATGGCGCCCGAGGTCGGGAGCCCGATATGGAACATGGTCCTGAACGATGCGGCGCTGATCCCGGGAGCTCTCTCAGCGAAGAAGCTGAGCGGCCGGAGGGCCTTCGAGACCCTGATGTAAACCGCCATGCCAGCTGCCATCGACCAGCTGACCGCGGCGGTCGCGATGCCGGCGCCCAGCGCGCCGAGCTCGGGGAAGGGGCCTGCGCCGAAAATCAGCACATAGTCCAAAACTGCGTTGAGGAATACCGCGGCGAAGCTGATGTACATCGGGGGCTTTGTCATTTTGAGCCCCTCCGAGAACGCCTCAAGGCAGACGAAGAGCACGTAGCCGGGGAATCCTGCGGTAACCGCCCAGAGGTAGGCGGAGGACTTTGCCTTAAGCTCGGTGTTGATGTCCATCATCCCGAGGAGCGGCTGGCAGAGAAGGAGAAGGATGAGACCGGCTGCGGCAATGATGAACGAGTAGTAGATCCCCTGCCAGGAGGCTCCGGGGATCTCCTTCTGCCGTCCGGCGCCGTTCAGGGACGAGACAACCGGCACCAGGGCGATGAGGAGTCCGACTGCGCCTATCGACACGAGGAGATAGAAGGAGGTTGCGAGGGCTGTCGCAGCGAGATCAAGCGCGCTGTACCGGCCGCAGAGCAGCGTGTCAGTGAAGCCCATCAGCATGCCAGAGAGCTGCGAGACAATCATCGGGATCCCGAGCTTTACCAGGATGCGGAGGTCCTGAATCCTCGCGCGGAGGAGCGAGTTGCCTGAAAAAAGAGACATATGAACGGAAGAATCACCGCCTCTGGCGGAAAAATATACTGAAATATGGCCGTATATTGTACCTTAACGCGCGGGGCCTTTCAGCGCGCCTGCGCTTTCCTCTGCAGGGCTCGGGCACAGGAATATGAGCATTGTTGCGTGCACGCGCCCACGCTGATAGGATAGGGGCGGGAGCAGGAGTGCCCGCCATTTACCGGGGAGTTTGCATGAGACCTTTTATTGTCTGCCATATGATGGAGTCTTTGGACGGCAGGATTGACTGCGCCATGACCGAGAAGCTTGCAGGATCTGAGGAGTACTACAGCGCGATTAAGGAGCTTGATATACCGACAGTCATTTTCGGGAGGGTTACGGCCTAGATGGAGGTAACCTCCGAGCCTCCCTTCAGCGGGGACGCCGGGGAGCCTCTCGGAAAGGAGACCGTCCACAAGGCAACGGATGCCGCAGGGTACACCGTCGTCGCGGACACCCGCGGAACGCTTGGATGGAGCGATGGCACGGCTGACGGCAGGCCGCTTCTCATCCTCCTTTCGGAGAGGGCAGGGCAGAACTACCTTAAGTACCTTGAGTCCAAGGGGATCTCTTATATCGCAACCGGCAGGGAGAGAATTGACCTCGCCAGGGCAGCAGAGATCCTTTACTCCGAGTTCGGCGTACAAAGACTCGGCGTCGAGGGCGGCGGCACGGTGAACGCGGGCTTCCTCGCGGCAGGGCTCCTCGATGAGATCAGCATCATCCTCGCGCCCGGCATTGACGCGCGCAGCGGCATGAGGGCATCCTTCGACGGATTGCCTTTGGGCACAGAGCCGGTGAGGCTGAAGCTCCTCTCGGCAAAGTCCTTCGATGACGGCGCCGTATGGCTCCGCTACTCGCTCTGACCTGATAACTCTAAGGAGATGAATATGGCCGCATCACCAGAGGCAATTGCCGCGAAGCTCGCAGAAATCATCAGCGCTAAGGGTCCGTCGGCCATCACCGATGATCCGTATGGCACCTACCAGGAGATCCTCAAGTCAAAAACGGCTGACCGGAAGACTGCCGGAGCGCTCCTCCATGTGCTCGTGAGCTCTGTGCCTGAGCTTGCGGCGAAGAATCAGGACGCAGAAGAGCTTTCCGTCGCTGTACAGAATGAATGCTGCCTCAGCAAGGCAATGGCAGACCGGATGGCTGAGGTCCTCTCGCTTCTGTACTCTGCTGACAACATGGATGGCAGGAAGGAGATGGACGGGGACGATCTCCCCTGGTTCCTCTCCGAGGAGTTCGGTATGTCCTGGGATGGCTTTGCCGAATGGAATTCTGGGAGCGGCACCTATGACTGCAGCTACAGCGCTGACATAGAGCTGAGGTCCACTGAGGCGGTGGCAAACAGGCTCCCCTGGATGCTCGCAGAGAAGCAGGTCCTTGATGCTGATAAGGTTCTCTCTTATTTTGCAGAGGATCTCATTGACTATCTTGACGGCGAGTTTGAGAATTACTGCTCGGGTGATGATTTCAGCCCGTCGGCCGTCGGGGACTTTGATTGTGCCGCCTATACCGCAAAGTGGTGCAGAAAGAACGGCTTTGAGTTGGTCTCCTGCGAGGGTGAAGGCGAGCTGCCCGATTCTGAGCTGCGGGGATAATGGCAGTACTGACAGGTTCCGTTCCCGCTCGATGAGCTCTTTGGCTCCTGAAATAAAAAAGGCGGCAGCGCCGCCTTCCTTTCCATCTCTGTACCTTATTCTTCCTCGGCCGTCTCGCTGCCGGTGAACTTGAAGAGCTCCTCGAGCTCCTTGTTCGACATGTTGCCGACCCAGTTCTCCCCGACATTGACCGTGAGCTCGGCAAGCTCCCTCTTTGACTGGATGAGCTGGTCGATCTTCTCCTCGAAGGTGTTCTTCGTGATGAAGCGGTGGACGATCACGTTGCTGTGCTGCCCGATACGGTAGGCACGGTCGGTCGCCTGCGCCTCGACTGCCGGGTTCCACCAGAGGTCGAAGTGGATGACGTGGCTCGCCGCGGTAAGGTTGAGTCCGGTGCCTCCGGCCTTGAGGCTGATGATGAAGACCTTCTTCTCCGGATCCTCCTGGAACTCCTTCACCATCTTTCGCCTCTCCTCGAGCGAGCATGAGCCGTGGAAGAAGAGCGGCTTGTAGCCGCGCTCCTTCTCGAGGATGTCCTGCAGGATGTAGCCCATCTCCTTGAACTGGGTGAACACCAGGGCCTTCTCGCCGGCCTCGATGATTCTGTCGAGGAGCGACTCGAGGTTCTGCACCTTGCCGGATCTGAGGCTCTTGAGCTTGTCCCGGTTGTGGAGGTACTGCGCCGGATGGTTGCAGATCTCCTTGAGGTAGAGGATCATCTGCAGCACGATGCCGCTTCTCTTGAACAGGGACTCGTGGTCAGTCGCGGTGATGCCGCGGATGGCCTCCATGTACTTCTTGATGGTCTCCTGGTAGAGCGCGGCCTGCTCCGGCGTGAGCGTCGCATACTCGTTCTGCTCGATCTTGTCCGGAAGGTCGGTGATGATCGAGCGGTCGGTCTTGAGCCTCCTGATGAGGAAGGGCGACGTGACGCGCTTGAACTGCTCGATCTTGGGCTCGGAGCGGTCCTTCTGTATGGGCTTCCCGAACTCGTCGTTGAACGCCTGCCTGGTGCTGAGGTAGCCGGGGTTCACGAAGTCCATGATTGACCAGAACTCCTGCAGGCGGTTCTCGACCGGCGTTCCGGTCATGGCGATGCGGCACCTGCCCCTGAAGCACTTCACCGCGGTGGTCTGCGCCGTGGCGACGTTCTTGATGTTCTGCGCCTCGTCGATGATGATGATTTCCCAGGTGCGCTTGTTGATCTTGTTCTGATCGCTCCTTGCGGTGCCGTAGGTCGTGAGGAGCACGTCGTTCTTCTCTATCTCGCCGAAGGTGCGGTCAGGGCCGTGGTGTACCTGAACCTTGAGATCCGGAGCGAAGCGCCTGAACTCGTCCAGCCAGTTGTAGATAAGGCCCGCGGGAACGATGACAAGGCCCTTCCTCTCGCGGAAGCGCCCGTCGTCGCGCAGGCGCAGCAGCAGGCAGATGACCTGAATGGTCTTTCCGAGTCCCATGTCGTCCGCGATGATGCTGCCGAAGCTCAGGCGGGTGTTCTTGTAGAGCCAGCGGTAGCCCTCGGCCTGATAGGGCCTGAGCTTGGCCTTGAGCTCGGTGGGAACAGCGATGTCGCTCTTCTCCCCAAGGCGCTCCATGAGCTTCTTCACGCTGCCGTCCAGGTGCACCTGGTAGCCGTGGAACTCCTGCTGGAACGAGGCGCGGAGTATCGCTGCCTGGGAGACCTTGGAGGACTCCTGCAGGTTGCGGCGGAGCTTCTCCATCTGGCCCTTGTCGATGAACACCAGCTTGTTGCGGATTTTTATGAGGCCGCTCGCGCCGTTCGTGAGGCTCATGAACTCCTGCTCGGAGAGAACCTCGTTGCCTATCGCGATCTTCCAGTCGAAGTGGAGGAGCTCGCTCACGCTGAAGCTGGGATCCTGCCTGAGGCGGAGGTCGGTCTCCTCAAGATCCTCGTCAGTCGCGGAAATCGTGGCGATGGGCTCAGGGTAGTAGATGCTCGAGAGCTCCTCGGGGAGCTCGATGGTGACGCCTGAGGTGCCGGCAAGAAGCGGAGCGGAGGCGGTCGCGAAGCTCAGCACCTTCTCCCCGCCCTCGACCGCGGGAACGGCCTCGCCGGGCTCCGACTCGAAGCAGCGGGCGAGGGAGACATAGCGGAAGAGCCTGGTCTGCCCCAGGGCAACGAGCTTCACGTAGGCGGTGAGCGTCTCCTCGAGTGTGAGCCCCTTCGCCGCGGGCTTCTTCTTTTTCCGGGAGGAGGTCTTCTCAGCGGGCTCAGCATCCTCATCCGCCTTCTCCTCCGCCTGGCTTTCAGGCTCAGCCTTTACAGGAGCCTTCTCCGCATCAGCCTCATCGGAGGGCAGTTCCGCCTTCCCTCCGTCCAGAGGCCAGGCGGTGCCGTCCTTCATGGCAAAGGCCTTGAGGAAGAGCTGCGAGGAGTCCTTCGACATGGTGAACTTCAGGAGGAGCTCGGGCCCCGAGAAAATCCTGAAGCCGTCGAAGACCCCGAGGAGCGTCCTTACATTGAGCCCCTCGCCGCTCACGTCGCCTGGCTCATTGAAGCCGCGCCCGGAGAAGATGCCGCGGACGAAGGGCAGGGGCTTCTCCTCGCTGTTCTGCACCGAGGTGTCAGAGAGGTCGGAGATGATGCCCTCGATCATGAGGTCAAGGACACGCTCGAACGCTCCCTTCCCGGACTTCTTGATTTTAGGGGCGGTGAGGCCTCGGTAGCCGCCGAACCTGCTCTTGTAGCAGATGAATCCCGGCTTCGTGAGCTCCTCGCAGTCCTCGATGAGCTTTTTCACCCTCGAGGTAGGCGCGTGGACCCAGCTTACGGCAAGCCCCTCCGAAGGGGAGTCTGCCTCGTATGAGGTGATCCGGGGTATGGCGAGCCCCTTGGTGATGAGGAGCATGGCGCTCCTTATCGCTATCCAGGCGAGCCTTACTGACGGATGGTAGCTGTCGATGTCCTGCTTCTCAATCCTGAGGAGCGAGATCCTGAGCTCCCTCGGGGTGAGCATCTCAGGGACGGAGGAGTCGCCGTTTTTCCTGATGGCGCCGCCGAGCACGGTCTTCTCGCCCTTCACCCCGGGCTCCGCGACCATTACGAGCTCGGTCTTCTGGTCTATCCTTATGCCGAAGCCGCTCTTCTCCGCGTCATCAAGGATGGCGCCGCGGTAGCTGTCGGTCTCCTGCCTGATCTCGGAGAAGTGCTTCTCGATGTCGGCGGAGTACTCGCCGCCGTTGAGCTCGGGGCTCTCGGAAAGGAGCGCCGGGCCCAGCTTGAACTCGTGGAGGCCCCTGGGATCCGGGAGGAGGCTTGCGATCTGGACATCCTTCTTGATTGACCAGCGGCTCGGGAAGGGGATGGCCTCGGTTTCCCTGAGCCCCGCGAAATCATCGTCCTCAGAGGGGTATTTCGCGAGATCGCGCGGGCTGAAATGGTAAATCTTGTTCCAGGTCTCGTCGATCCTGAGGCTCTTCGGGTAGAAGGCCTCGAAGTTCGAGAGGTCTATCCTGTCGCAGAACTCGCGGGCGAGGATGTCGATATGGCGGCAGCCGAACGAGCCGCAGGAGCAGTGCTGCCTGAAGCCCTCGAAGAGCGTCTCGCGGGCGTTCTCGTCATACCAGCTGAAGAACTCCTCACCGGCGCGGTTCAGGATGATCTCCGCGAGGAAATAGGGATGCGAGGCGAAGGACTGGACGAAGGGCATGGCGTCCATCCATTTCCATGTGCGGCTCGGAGTGAGCGAGATCTCGTAGATGCTGTTGCGCTCCTCGTTGGACTTCCTGGCCTGCCTCATGGAGAGATGTATGGGGAAAGTGACCCTGATGCCGCCGGTCTGCTCCGGATACTCATAGCCAGTCGCGGTGATGCCGGCGGTGTCAGCGATGCTGATTTTGTTATGGCTCTGCTCAAAGGTGCTGACGAACTGTCTTGAAAGATAAGTTAGAAGGTGATTCTGTTTCATCTTTTTCCGCTTTAAGTCTGCTGGTCCCTTTCCCCGGCATCCACATACCTCGTGAATGACGGGCAATTATACAACAGGAAAAAGGCGTCCTAATGTGCCTCAGTGCTATTTTTAGGAATTTTGAGGGAAATTGGCCGGGCCCGGCCAGTGTGAGGGAAGGCGTCGGTGATAGCAGCGCCGGACGGCAGCAGACGGCGCGCTGGGCGCCTCAGGAGTTCTGCGCCTTCTCCGCGGGATCAGTGAAGGAGAAGACAAGCTCCAGGAGGTCAGTCTTTCGGAGTGTGTGCTCCCAGTTCCCGGTGGCTTTGTTGAACAGGGATCTGAACTCGCAGAGCCCGAGCATAGGGAACAGGTAGATGAATATCCTCAGGTAGTAGGAATTCTTCGCGTCAGGCATGGAGAAAGCGCCGCAGTACTCCTTCTCGTAGAATTCACGGTCATGCCACTCGGAGCCGAAATGGTGGAGGAGCCACAGGGAATAGAGCCTCCCGATGTTGCCGGGCATGGGGTCTTCCCAGCCGTCAAGCCAGGCTGTGTTGTACTCGTTCATCAGAAACATCATGGTCTCACGGAGGAGAGCACTGCGGCTTTTAAGGAGCTTCTGCCCCTTTGCCGTGAGCGACATCCTGCCGAGGCGCACCTTGATTAGCTTCAGCTCCTGAAGCACGACCCTCACGACCCTTACGTCGGCGGCATCTGCCTCCTTCAGTGTCCTGCCGCCTGTATCGGGGGCGATTCCCGCAGCCCTGAGCTCCATGACGATTTTGGGCGGGATATAGCCTGACTGAGTCAGCTTCAGCTCCCTGCTGCCGAGCATCTTCATAAGAAGGAGCATCTGCCTCATGAGCGGTATGCGGCTGATGTCTTCATCGCCCATCTCCCGGATCCTTACCGGACATCTGTCGCTGAATGGAGCATGCAGCATTAGGCTCATCTCACCACGGGAGAGGCCGTTGAAGCTGAATTCAGGAGCAGAGTTGGCGCGCTTCACAAGTTCCTGAAGATGTGCGCTGATGGCATCCGCATCGGGTTTTGCGCCGCTTCTCTCCATCTCATCAATCCAGGCCCTGAGCTCATCCATGACATCGCTGAAATCCATTGGCGTTTACCTTGCTGCTGTGACTGAGGCAGTGCTGCGTGCTGCGGCGGAACTGAACTTTGCATCATGCCGGCAGCTGTTCGACAGCGACACTGCACTGCCGGTGAAAGAAAGCTATGCCATACCCGAAAATTTTGCCTATTCCCCGGTTTCTGACTTTCTCTGCATAGTCTTTCTCTGCAATCTGCCTGAGCGCCTCCTTGGCCTTGCTGTCAAGCTCAGAGCGTGATGACGCATACTTCAGTTCAATGACCGCTGCCACCTTAAAGTCTGCTGAGCAGACAGTGATATCTGCATAACCGTCACCGCTGTCTGTGTTTGAGGAGTGTTCCCCTATCAAATCGCCGGCTGACACAAGAATGCCGTTAAGCATGCCATGATAGTAATTTTCCTTAGGTTCCCTGCCGGTTACGTCCCTGGCCGACACAAAGGTTGACAGCGCGCGGGCAAGCGCAGTCGTGAGCCCCTCGGTATTGCCGTCAAAGATTGCCTCTGTTATGGCTTTGGAGTAGTTCTCAAAGTATTTTCCGCCTTTCATGCTGTAATAGGCTGTTATGTTTGAGTCAAAGCACTCCCTGATCTCCGCATTGGGGATACGGAACCTGTGAATGCCGCCTGCTCCCCTTTGATCAAGCGTCAGATAGCCGGTGTAGACCAGAAGATTCCAGAACTGGCTGGCATCGCTAAGGTTAAAATCACCGTAATTCATTTTCTCGTTAATCCTGACCTCAATGCTTTGCCCCTCCAGCAGATTCTGAAGTCTGACAGCCTCTGTGTGGTTCAGGTTTGGCATGTACTGGGTGATAATCTGGACATTGCTGGTATTGTTCCAGTACGCAGGCGGATCAAATGATGCGGGGCCATTGACGCGTGGTTTCAGAAGATCTGATGCGTAGCGTGTCACATCCCACGGGCAGAAGATCTCCTTTGATCCGATCCTGTAGCCGTCGTAGAACGACTTGGCCTGGCCGTAGAGATCACTGATACCGTAATAGGAGAACATAGACTGTACTTCGTCAGGAGTGAAGCCAAAAGCCGCCGAGAGGTCGTCATCATCTGAAAGTACAGAGTTGACTGAATAGTTGTTAAGGCCTGTGAAAATGCCTTCTTTTGTTGCCCTCAGGCATCCTGTCAGTATGCCTATGAAAATATCATCGTTGGATTTGAGTGCTCCGCCGAGCATGGCTCCAACCACCTTGCTCATAGGCTGGTAGTATCCGTTCATGGCAGCCTTCTGCAGAGGTACGTCGTACTCATCAATAAGCAGAACCGGTTTCCTTCCGCAGTGCCTTAACAGCAGGCTGCAGAGAGTGACGAGAGACGACTGAATGATACTTATCGCATCCTCGGTGCCAGAGCAGATAAGCCTGCGGTCAAGCAGCTGGGAGAAGGCCTCTTTCTCTTCATCTATCAGGACCCTGCTGTCTTTGAGCCATGCGAAGCGGCAGGCAAGGCGCCATATAATCTGGCCAAGCATATCACAGGCATTCCTGAAATTAAGAGCATCTGTTTCCTTGAGCGAAAGTGAAACAACTGGGTACTGCCCCATGTGCTCGCTGCAGAATTCCTCGTCCTTCATGACATCAAGCCCTTTGAAGAGCTCCCGCTGCGCCGAGGTGTCTCCCGGGTTTTCATAGTTCATTTCAAAGAATGACCGCAGGGTGCTCATCATCAGCGTTTTGCCGAAGCGCCTGGGGCGCAGCATCAGAAGCCTGTCACTGTCATACTCGAAAATTGTCCTTATGTACTGCGTTTTGTCAACGTAGTAATAACCACCCCTGATGAAGGATTCGAAAGACTCACCTCCTGAGCGCGGGCGAAGTTTTTTCCCTGCTGCGGCTGCCATGATCCTGTCCTCTGAACCAAATCTCCGATATTAAAACATAAATCATCAGAGAATAATCTGCCAAAGAGCCGTTTTTTGTATGACGCCGTTCCTGCTGTGAATTACCAGGTTCTATGAGCCCTGCCGGAGAATGCTGCTGACTGCCGGCAGTGCGGATCCGGCTCTACTGCAGCACCGTTTCCATCTGCACGTCACAGCGGGCGTAGTCGGAGTGCCTCACCGGCAGATGGCGGAATCCGTATTTCTCATAGAGGTGCACTGCCGCGGCGCACTTGCGGTTGCTTTCAAGGAAAATCCGGTAGCCTCCCGTGCGGCGCGCCTGCGCTAGGCAGGCCTCCATCAGTTTCCGTCCGATGCCGTGGCCCTGGGCCTTCGGGGATACGGAATATTTCACCAGCTCGTAGTCGTAGGCCGGATTTTTCGAGCGCATCATGGCGAAGGTGCCGACTGGCTCATCGTTGAGGAGCGCAATGAATATATAACCGCCCTTGTTGATGATGTTCTCGACGGGATGGTCAAACTCATAGTGATCCGCATCCTCCACCTTCCCGAAGAGGTTTTTAATCCATTCCTCGTTCAGCCTCCGGAATGCCTCGTGGTGCCGGCTGTCATCGAACGGCACAATCCTGACGTTCATATCCTCGCGCTGTCCCTTAATTGCGGCCACGCGCTGCAGCAGGCTTTTCTCTCCCAGGAGGCGCTCCCACTCATTCATGGCCTCCCAGAGGTCAGCCCTGCTGTGCTGGCTTATCTCGCTGATGGCCTGGGCCACGTCAGCCTGCTGCTGCTCCATGCCCTCCCTGAGCCTGAGCCCTTCCTCGGAGAGCGATGCAAGCGTCTGCCTTCCATCAATGCTGCTCTGCCTGAGATCAACAAGCCCGGCCTGCCTCATCTCCTTGAGGATGCTGCTGACTGACGGATGGGTCTGGCCTATCTCCTTTGCGATGGCCGTGACAGTTTTTGCGCTGCCGTCACTCAGCGCGTAGTACACGGGAAACCACTTCGGACGGAGGTTGGTGCCGTACATTTCATAGATGCCTGCCGCGTCCGAGGTCACCTTCTCGCTGAGCATTCTCAGCCTGCTGCCGAGAGCCATCATCCCTGTCTTCCTGAAAAAATCCATACTGCTGCCTTTTCTTATGCTTCGATAAATAAACTGTAGGGGCAGTATAGCATTATGTAATCAATTACGTAAGTGCTTACATAAATATTTTTTACCGTAAAGCCCTGTCATCAGTATTCAGTAGCAGCTCGTCTTTTCAGTCCTTCAGTGTTCGAGCGGGAACGGCAGACACTCCATCCTCTAGCTGAGAGGCAAACGGGCGGCAGCGCACAGCACCATCAGAAAAGCCGGTTCCCTCATCTTTTCCTTATCGATTTTCTCAGAGAGCTTAAGGAGGCTTTGAACCCCGCGGTTTATAAGGCTGTCCCCGCCTGACACAGTTTCAATGAGGCCGCAGCCACCGTTCCTGATGCGCCGGGCTGCCAGTCATTTTGCTGAAATCTCCCAGTGGCCATTTTTCATCGAGCCTATCCACGCAACATGTATATAGTCGTTCATTGCTGCTATGTCACGCTGAATGGTCTTTGGTGAGACTTTTAACTTCTTTGCGATGTCTTCTTTTGAGAGAGAATTATCTTTTGTAAGACATACGAGTATTGCATTCCACCTGGCAATGATGTTTTCCTTTTCAGGGACATTGCTGATTATGTCTCCTATTTCTTTTGAGACGTTTTGTCCGCTTTGGGGGACATTTTGTCCGCTTTGGGGGACATTTTGTCCGCTTTGGGGGACATTTTGTCCGCTTTGGGGGACATTTTGTCCGCTTTGGGGGGCGTTTTGTCCGCTTTGAGGGATTTTTTGGCCGCTTTGT
>JAEEGJ010012463.1_pt1 | contig 21045 bp, 11 predicted proteins | sample 8958761 | NCBI WGS metagenome assembly JAEEGJ01 (sample SAMN16246546, study PRJNA631951) | gut metagenome | biome: gut microbiome; feature: rumen; material: RS-attached | host: Bos | place: Iran: Karaj | collected 2018-10
AATTTCTAATACATAATCGTACATTCAAGTCAGCATTTTTTGAATTGTTTGAAAAGTATATGAAATATAAATTACTCAATGAATCATATGATAAAACGCTGATTGAGAGATTGCTTGAAATCAGACAAATTGCATCGGATGCTGATGCTTTTTTTGAACCAACTTTAAGCCATACTTGGATAGATCCATTTAAAATTGATGGAATGGATAAGGCGGTAAAGCATATTATGGATGCAATGAAAAATGATGAAAAAATTATGGTATTTGGTGATTATGACGTAGATGGTGTAACTGCTAGTTATTGTTTGTATAAGTTTTTCCGTTATTTTTTGAAGTATTCTAATGTGAGCATTATGTATCCAGATAGACAGAAAGATTGATATGGACTTAAGAATTCGCATTTAGATGATATGAAATCTAAATGAGTACAATTAGTTATCACGGTAGATAATTGAATAACTTCTATTGAAGAAGCAAAATATGCTAAAGAGATTTGAATAGATTTAGTTATTACAGATCACCATCAACCATTAAATGAGCTACCAGATGCTGTGGCTGTATTGAATCAAAATTGTTCTCCTAATTATTCATTTAAATGATTAGCATGAGTAGGTGTGGCCTTCAAACTTATTGTAGCGATGTTGTCTAAATGTAATTATACGAGTGAAAGAAAAAATCAGATTTTTAATTTCTTTTTGCCTATTGTTGCTATATGAACTGTTGCAGATATAGTACCCCTTTTAGGGGAGAATCGTTATATAGTAAAAAAATGATTAGATTTAATGAATCGTCATCCTGATAATTTACCTAAATGTTTGCAGTGATTTCTTTCATATTTGAATATTAAATCTCCGATTGATACTTATCATATTTGATTTGTAATTTGACCTAGAATAAATGCGTGATGAAGAATTCAATCTCCTTATGATAGTTTGAATGTATTTTTACATGATGGAGACGAACAGATAGAATTTTTACAAAAAATGGATGCAATAAATCAGGAGAGAAAAAGATTGCAAGAGGAGTGATTAAAAGTTGCAGAGAAATTAATTGATGTAGAATCTCCAATTTTAATAGCAGAGAGTCCTGATTTTCATGAATGAGTTATTTGAATTATAGCATGAAGGTTAACAGAGAAGTATAATAAACCTTCTATAGTGTTTAAATCTGATAAAGAAAAATGAACAGCTTCTGCTAGTTTGAGGGGGCCAGATTATTTTAGCGTGATCGATATGCTAAAAGATCATGCTGATATTTTGGAACGTTTTGGATGACATAAGTGAGCCGGATGATTAACTGTTAAGTTGGAAAACTTAGAGAAGTTGAATAAGAAATTAAAATCATATTGTAAAAAGAATATTAAAGAATCAGATTTGGAAAAAGTTTTGTTTGTAGACACGAGAATAGATCCGGAAGAGTGGACAGCTTGAAATTTTGCATTTTTGGAAAAATTTGAACCTTTTTGAGAATGTAATGAAGAGCCATTATTTTTGTTTGAAAATTTGCAGATTCAGAGAATTGAGAAAGTTTGAAAAAATTGAAGTGCACATATGAAACTTTATGCTCATCGGTGAAATCAACTTTTGAATTTAATTTTTTGGTGAAAGGGTAGTCAATCAGATTTGATTTCTGATGAAATTTCAGTTATTTGAAAAATTAAGAGAGATACTTTTAATGGATGATATTTTGTAGATGGATGTGCAGTTATTGAAGACTGAAAAATTATAGATCTCTAATACTTAATAATAACTTTGTCATTCTCTAGTGCTCATAGATCTATAGTCCAAACATCCTTGAAGCTATGATATTTTTCTTTTAAAATACTATATTTTTGTAATTGTGTTTCTCGCTGTTCTTCAACTGGTGATCATTCAATAAAATTGAAATATAATGTTTTATCATCTGATGTAAAAATTGCTATTCTTGTAGATCATGCTAAGTAAACAAAACGTTTCATATCTGGGAATGATTCTTTTGCAAGAGCTGAAATCTGGATGAATTTTGGTAAGCTAATTTCAAAGAAAAATCAGTTTAAGTTTGTTGTGCCAGTTAGATACATTGGAGTATCTATTACAAATAATGGTTCCTCTTCTGGGGCTCTGATTCATAATAGCATTCATTCTTTAAGTTCTACGTAAGTATTTTCATCCCAAACTGCAAATAATTTGTCATTTAGTTTAACTAAAATTTTTGGTTCATAGTATAATAGTTTTACTCATAGTGTTCATCAGATTTCTTCTTCTTGTGCTGATAATTTAAGAGGAAATGTTGTTTCTGTAACCTGATATGCTGTGATTGGCAATTCTAGAGGCAGTTGAATTCATATAGTTAAATTTTCGGGTTCATATGGAATGGCTTCTTGCTTAGGTTCAAGTTGTAGCTGTATGTCTCAAACGAACGGAAATTTTTTTTGAATTTTAGATAGTAGTTCTTCTTTTTTTGATGATAGTACGAAATAATTTTTTCATTTAACTTCGTTTGATATTAAGTTGAATAGTTCAATATCCTGATATGTTGATAATGTATCTTCAGAAAACTTTACTTTGATTATTTTTTGTTCTGGTTGAAAAAATAAGCTTTTAATTAGTATTAAAACTCAAAGTACAATTATTACTATGAATAGCATTCATCGTGATAGAATATTTTTAAGTTTTGGATTAATTTTAAATTCAGGAATAGATATTCCAGATCTATTTAACATTTTTCTAAAAGATTTTCTGCGTTTTTTGTGAGAAAACGGTTTTTGATTAACTATTCCTCTAGACATATCGAATGTAATAGAATACAAAAGTTAGAATAACTCAGAATAAGAAACCTCATAAAACTTCCATTGGGGTATGTCAGAGTCTTTCTTTTAGTTTTGATTTTCTTTGTTCGGTCATTAAAAAATTCTCTTGAAGATCTCTTCTAATTGCGTTTAAATATTCAGCATGTTTTCCTGTTTGATATCTTACGTTCATTGCGTCGTATGCAAATAGCATTGAAAACGTTAGAGCGATGGCAAATGTAATACTTCGAATTCCATCGGCTAGTAATGCTAATACTGTCACGCTACTTACTACTCATGTGTGGAAAGATGGGAATCCTCATGATATAAATATATGGTCAAGACATATTCTTTTTTCTCTAATTGAGTCTATTATTATTTTTACGAATTGAATAATTACTCCAACGAGAAGTACGATGAATATTGGAGGAATTTTTTCTGGGAATAATTGGATAAAGTTATTTCGTGATTGCACTATGTATTCTCGCATATATCAATTATATAAAAATAAACTCAATATCTTTGATATTGATATTGAGTATAAATTCAAATAAAAATCTGATTTTTATCTTCTTTCTTCTCTTGATTTGGATTCTATCATCCATGGGTAATATTTTGTTACTGTTTCTTTTAGTTCAGTTGGTTTAATGATTCAGAATTCTGTAATTATTCATGTGATATATTTTGCTGGGATTTGATCGAATGCAAAATTAATGATTTCCAATTCTTCAGGTTTATCTGGCCATACTTCTGATGAATCGCGAGTTTCGATATGGACATCATTATGAATATCGGTTTTTAATAGATTTCATGCGATATATACTGGAATCTTAGAATGGGCTGCTGTTGAACAAATTCCAAAACTTCATACTTTATTTATTACACTTCAATTTATTTTTAATGCATCGCATCATAACACTATGCAGTTGATATCTAATCACATAGGATCTCCATCATCAATAATAAATGGTGCAGCGTTATCTGTTACCATTGTAACTTTTACTCCTGCATTTAGAAAATCCATGGCAGTTTTGTGTCATTGATATAGTGGGCGAGTTTCTCCATTGTATACGACAAAGTCGATTCCGTCTCTCTTGTTGGCTAAAATTGTTTTTATAGCTGAGGTACTATGACAATATGTAAATACGGCATCTCCATAATTAATAATTCAAATTCCATTTTGAATTGCCTTTTCGGCAGTTTCTGTAATCATATTAAAATATGTTTCATTGGCTTCTATAGCTGTTTTTACGAATGATTTTAAATCGGCTTTTTCGATTTCTGGTTGAATCTTTGCATAAACATAGCTCATTCCATTGAAGAGCATTGGTTCTGTCGGACGAGCATCTTCGAGCATTTTCATAGCACTTCTTGTGAATTCGTAAGCTTCTGTAAATGAACTAAATTTTTGTGATTTTAATTCTTTAAATAGAATTTCAAAAGCTGCTTTTGCGATATCGGTTGCTCATTGGATTTTAATGTCTTTTATATCTTGGACTACTTGTTCTACATTCTTTAGATTTACCATTTTATTTTTGTTTAATATAAAATATTAAGTCTATTATATTCAAAAATAATGAAAAATGCAAAATTTTTTAGATTTTATATTTATTTGTGATTATACTCTTCTTTTAATTCAATTATATTTGTGTGTTTTTTTGATATTCTTCGCATTTCTCATAGATTCCTTTTAGTGTCATTTAGTAATCTATATACTTTAGGATGCTTCCAATATTTTATTTTTAATTTTCTGAAAAACATTTCTACGCTTCAGTAATCCATGTTTATTATGTCATTTACGATTGGTGTAGTATCTGTGGTGTTGTGTTGTTGAGTGGAATTTAGAGATAATATTTCGTGAATTTGTTTGCAGTTTTCTGCACATTTAAATCATAATTCCTGTAATTTTTTCCTTCCTCTATTTCAATCTGCTTGTGCGTCTAGTTTGAACTTATTACTAAAAGATTCGAAAATTTTATCTTGATATGGGATAATTTTTTCTTTTATTAGTTCATTTCGTTTTCTTCAATGTCATTCTACATAATTTTTATGGTTAGATTTTTCCATTTTTGGTCAGTTAGTCGATTAAATCTTCATTTATGTAGTTGGCTAAAATATTTTTTACTTTTTGTATATCTTTTTCTTCAGCAGCGGGTATTCATTTTAGAGGATAATCCCATCATAATTGTTCTCGTTTTTCTAGTGCCATGGTATGATATGGTAGTAGATTTATCTTTTGGAAATTTTTAAGTGACTGGATAAATTCTCCTAATTTTTTGATGTCTACTTCTTTGTCAGTTAATCAAGGTACTACCACATATCTAATCCAATAATTCATTCATTGTTCATCAATATAACGTATGAAATCCAGTGAGGTCATATTTGATGTTCATGTTATTTTTTTATGAATTTCTGGAGTTATTCATTTTATGTCAGGTAGAACATGGTCTGTATATTTTAGTAGTTCTTTTACATCGTCATTTAATAAAAATCAGTTTGTATCTAAACATGTATGGAATCAATTTTCTTTTAATAGTTTTAAAATTGGTGTTAGTTCTTTTGCTTGTAATAAGCATTCTCATCATGAAAATGTAACTCATCAATCTTTTAGATATTCTCTTTCTTTATAGACAAGTTTTAGTATTTTTTCTTTAGAAAGTCTCTTGTTCGTGTCTGTTGAAATTGTATCAGGATTTTGACAATATAGACAGCGAAATGGACATCATTGTAGAAAAAATACCATTCTGATTCATGGTCAATCTTGAGTTGAGAATGATTCATAAGAATGGTAATTTAACATATTATTCTAAGTTTACATTATGATAAACATGATCTACATCATCATTTTCGTTTAGTGCATCAAGTAGGTTAGTAAAGACTTCTAAATCGTGTCATTCTAAAGCTATTGTATTGTCTGCGAAATAATGAAGATCAGCTTCTGTGATGTGGTATCATAATTCAGATATTTGTTTTTTTACTGTTAGAAAATCAGCTTTTGTTGTATATACTTCAGCTATTCAATCTTCAACTGTTACATCAGTAATTGCTAAATCCATCATAGCCATTTCTACTTCTTCATCATTGAATGGTGTAACTTTTTCGAGCTCTCTTCATTTATCTTCATATTTTTCAGATAATCCGTCGATTACTATCAATCATTTTTCTTGGAATTGCCATGCAACTGATCCGATTTCAGCCATAGCACCTCCTCATTTAGTTAATATAGTTTTGATATCAGAATTAGTTCTGTTTGTGTTTGAAGTAATTGTTTTAATTAAGAACGCAGAACCATTTGGTCCGTATCATTCATAAATTACTTCTTTCATATCTTCTCATTCCAATTGTCCAGAACCTTTCAGGATGGCTCTATCGATTACATCTCTTGGTAATCAATTGTATCTAGCCTTTTCTAAGACCATTTCCAAAGCTGGATTCATTTTGGGATCTGCTCAGTTCTTTGCTGCCATTTGAATCTTTTTCCCAATAATTGAATAGATTCTAGATTTTGCAGCATCTCCACTGGCTTTACGTGCAGCAATACTATGTCGTCTTCACATAATAATATTATGAATGAATAAAAAAAACTGAACGTATTTTATTTTTTTGAAGTTTAATTGCTAGTGAAAGTTTGGTAAAATAGGAGTCACTTTATTTTACTTGAATTTTTATTCTCAATACGTATAGTAAATCCAGTTTCTTTATTTATCATTTATTATTTGTACGTAATGAGAACAGCGCTTATTATTGCTATGGTTGTATTATGATGTGTTTTTATGGCATGTGTTTTGATGATGTCTCCTAAATGATGAATTGGACTTTGAATAGGTGGAGCTTCTGCAGGATGAAATGAGTATTGAAGCAAAAAATCAATTGAATGAAAACTTAAAATCGTTGCTACAATATCTGGAATATTGTTTGTATTGGCATGTCTTTTCTTGCCATTTGTTGGTTAGTTTTTACTTTTTGGTAGACTAATATGTGGTATACACCATACGAAACAAGTGTATGGAAAAAAATATGAAAATGTCTATTGCGAGTTGTGTTGATTCTTTGGATTCTAGTCAGCTTTGTTTTTTTGTATTTTTACTTATTAGCGACAGGATCTCAGGAGGAGAAAAAATGAGGAACTTTTGTTGAATGAATATTTGATGAAGTTTCCTATTTGCCGTATTTGAAAAGTGATGATCAGAGTGTATTTTATCAGAAGTTTTTGTTTAGGTCTTGTTTAAATTTATATAAGCCTGATCAAGAACACGGTATGATTGATTGAGTTTATATGTGAGAAAATTTATGATATGCTCAGGATCTTTGTAAAGTTTATACGGAAGATAATCAGAATTATGTTCTTAAAATAGCTGATGAAAGTGCTATTTGGTCAGATTGAGTTCCTGTGACGATTGAAGATATATTCTTTACATATGATGAAATTCTTCGTAAAAATCGTTGGTGAATTGCATCTTTGAATACTTGGAGTACTGTTAAAGTGTCATTGGAAGATGGAAAGGTTAATGTAACATTCCCAACAGTTAGTCCGGATAATGCTAATTTCTTTATTAATGCGATTCTTCCAAAACATGTGGTTGAATCAATGAATTTAGATACATATAGAGATTATTTTGCACTAGTTCCGGTTACTGATTGATGTGCAAAAATTATGCCGCAGTCAAAGGATGTGAATAGTCTGATTTTTGATGTGAATGCGTGTGAAGATACAAAATTTGCTTATTATCAAGTTAAAAATTATGGAAGTTTCGAGAACTTTGAAAATTTTTTGGAATGAAAAAATGAAAAGGCAATAGTTGATGTTTATAGTTCTATGTATGGATTGGAGTGATTTACGTGACAAAATGTTCTGACTTCTAAGTTATTGTGAGTATTCTTTAATACAGATTCAGGTAAAGCGAATGTAAGATTGAGAAGGTCTTTATGATGATTGATATATCATAACTTTTTTACATGAGGTTATGATAAATATCTTAGTGAGTATGATGGAGAATTTTTGAATTACTATGTTTCTGCAGGAGAGAATGTTAATGAATTATTAAATCGTGTGACTTTGGAATGAGATGAATCTATAGATACAAATGATTTGAGAGATTCTTGAGCACAGGAATTACCAAAAAATATGTCTATTAATTGAGTTGATAGAAAATTTGTTTTCTTTATGCAAAAGCCTGAGAATTCAAGAGACTTGGAGATAAAATTTAGTAATGAATTTTCTGATATTAAAGTTAAATCTTCCACAGATTGATCTACTCGAAGTCCTAAGAATTATAAAACTAAGGATAAAAAAATTGTTTATAAATTAGTTAACTGACAAAATTTAAAAGTCTGAGTTAATAATTTTACGATTTCATGATTTATTAAGAGTAAGACTTATACTATAGCAAGTATTGATGTTTATGTTTTTGATAGATTATCTAATTCTCAATCTGAAGATAATCAGTGGAAATTAAGTGTTTTGTATTATAATGATCCTGCATCTATATTTGCTGTTCAGCAGATGAGAGATATATTTAAAGATGCTTGAGTTTTGGAAAATTTCATTTTTGAACCTGTATATAATGCTGAGGAGTTGGAATGAAAACTTCTGATGTGAACATATGATGTATTTGTTTGAACAGTAGATTTGGGAAGTAGAAAAGATATTTTACCATTATTCTGAACGGAGGATCCTTTGTTGAATCCTTCTAGATATAGGAATCCTATTTTGAATTCTTTGATTAATCAATATTATAAGACTCGTGATGAGAATGTTAAGTCTCAGATTAATATTTTGTTGGCACAAGATATGCCTGTAATATTTATTTGAAATACTTATGAGCCAATACAAATTCAGGAGGAGATTAAGGAATCAGTATTTGTGGATAGCGATGATTGAGATGAAAAAGAGGTATATGCATACAGATGGAGGTATGATATTTATTCTCATTATTCAATTGTTCATGCTGTTCGTTTAAATGCAGAGAACGCAATGAATAAGGATAATTTTGAGAACTTTTTGGTGTCTAGTTTGTTCACTGAGGATGATATAAAATCAGGTTTCGATTTCTTTAAATGAAAAGAATCAAAGAATCTTTGAGATAGGATTCCTTATTATGTGTTTGATTATGTATCATTATTGAATGAATAATTTATTTGATGAATTTTAAGTAAATGTTTGATGCTATAGGATTAGAACAGATTATATATTACGTTTTTCTTGTGATAATTTTACTAATTTCGATTTGATTGCACGAATATGCTCATGCGTGGACTTCTTATAGATTATGAGATCCTACACCAGTTCTTCAGTGAAGACTTACTCCAAATCCACTTAAACATATTGATATAGTCTGATTTATTTCAGTTTTTTTAATTGGATTTTGATGGGGGAAACCTGTTCAGATTAACCCAATATATTATAAAAATCCAACTAGAGATGAAACTCTTACAGCTTTTGCATGACCAGCAATGAATTTGGTATTGGCATTTTTTGGAATGTTGATAATGATGGTTTATGGGAAAATAATTTGAATGTGAGTTCAAGATATGTTGATGTGATGAGACTTTGTTGTGCTATTTTGGCAGATGTTTATTATAATGAATATATGATTGGCTGTTTTTAACATGATACCTTTACCTCCATTAGATGGTTATCGTTTGATAAAAGTATTTTGGAAAAAATGAGCACAACGAATGGAGAAAAATGTCATGTGGATTTCGTTGATTTTAATATTATTAATTGTTTCTGATTCTCCAGTGATTTGAAACTATATTTCACTCGTTACTGATGCAATATATAGACTATTCTTCATGTTGTTTAGTTTGATATTCTATTAATTTCTATCAAAGAATCAGTCTATTTCTTTTTTTTCAATTCTAACAAAGAAAGGTCTTCCATGCTGGCAAACGAACATTCATGGAATTTTTTCAAATCAATTTTTTACTAATTCTTCCATTTGAGGAATGGAAAGTTTATTTCAGGCTTTTATAGATGTTTTGCATGCTTTTGTGGCATATACTCAGTCCATTAAGTGGTTAAATGTAATTTTTTCTAGATATAGTACATGATTGAATAGAGTCATTAAATCTACTGGATTTGTAACGAATATGTGGGGGATAGAATATATAACTACTACATTTTCTCACAGCATAGCGATATCAAATCAAAGCTGATTTAATTCTTTGATTTTTTCTTGTAGATTTGGTACATTTGTTATTTCATATTTTAATGGTTGGAGTAGTGGTTCTGGATTTAAATTTTGTTCTTTCTTCATAGTTTCAAATGCGATTCTTTCAGCTAATGCGTGTTGGTCAATATAATATAGTGCGTCTTGAGATTCTATTACAATATAACTATTCCATAATTGTCATATTATTTTATATTCTCAGATTTCTTCATTGAAGAATCTGTTGGATTCGATTCAATCATTTTGTAAACCATTTAATCCAAATAATGATTGTACTGAATTATTTGTAATATTCGAAGATTTTATAGCTTCGTCAAAAAGTTTTACTTGCTCAGAAGTAGGGGAGTTTGATTGTTGATTCTCTCAAAAGTCTGAAACTATTTGATCCAACAGTTCAGAATTTTGTTTGTTTACTCAATTATTTTGATTGTAGTAAAATTTTTGATTTGAATTAATATTGTAATGCTGAGACTGGTGTGAAATTTTATTTTGTCATAATGTTTCAGAAATTGTATTATAAACTAATTGGAATACAGCCTGACTATCTGCAAATTTTACCTGTAATTTGCTTGGGTGAACGTTTACATCTACAATCTTTGGATCTATATCAAGCATCAAAATCGCAAATGGATATTCTCATGGTGTAATTTGTCTAGAGTATGCGTCCATTAATGCTTTTTTTATAATTTTGTCTTGAACTGGTCTTCAGTTGACATAAATTTTGATGTTATCTGCAGATCAGAAGCGCAATCATGGGTCTGATACTACTCAATGGAAGTGGACAAAGTCTGTCTTTGTGTCAAACTCTTTTAGATTTTTTCTCCAGTCTTGTTTGTATAAATCTGTGATTCTTCAGATTAAGTCTGTGGGTTTTAAATCGAAAATTATACGATTATTTCTTTTGAGTGTCAAAAACTTGTCTACATATAGGAGGGCGATGTTTACGAAATAGCTATAACAATAGAAATATTCCGTTTGGGCAGATTTTAGAAATTTTTGTCTAGCGGGAACATTGAAGAAAAGGTCTTCTACTTCTACTAGGGTTCAATGTTCGAATCATATAGCTACATGATTTGTGATTACATCTCATCATTTTTTTTGTAATTTCGTTCAGATTTGTGCGTATTGAGTTTTAGTGATAATAGTAATTTTACTGACTTCAGAGATACTTGCTAGAGCTTCTCCACGGAATCCATAACTAGAAATATTGTATAAATCTTCATCAGTTTGAATTTTTGATGTAGCGTATCTTTCGAGTACTAGATCCATATCTGAAAGTTCAATTCATGTTCCATCATCTTGTACGGATATTAATGATTTTCATCCATCATTTACCGTGATTTCTATGTGTTGGGCTCATGCATCTATGGAGTTTTCAACTAATTCCTTCAAAATGCTCGAAGGGCGTTCGACTATCTCTCAGGCTTTGAGTCTGTTTATTACATAATCAGGTAATTTATGTATAGTCATAATTTGATTTGAATAGTTTTGGCAAATAAAATTTTCGAGTTGAATTATATTATAACTGTTCGTAAAATCAAATGAAAATATTTTTTATATTTGAAAATGGGAAGACCTTGCGGTCTCCCCAAAAAAAAGTTGTCGTTCTAACGGATGACGATTTCGGAGCGGTCCGGACCCACGGAGATGATCTTCACCGGACAGCCCGTCTCCTTCTCTATGAAGGCGATGTAGTTTTTGAGCGACTTCGGGAAGTCCTCGTAGCGGCGGATCTTTGTGAGATCCTCCTTCCAGCCAGGGAAGTCCGTGTAGACGGGTTCCACGTTGTCGGGGCACTCGAAGGGGAAGTCTTGCGTGATTTTCCCGTCGATTTTGTAGGCTGTGCAGACGCGAACGGTGTCGAAGCCGTTCATCACATCGGCCTTCATCATGATCAGTTCGTTGACTCCGTTCACCATGACGGCATATTTCAAGGCGACCATGTCCAGCCAGCCGCAACGACGTGCACGGCCGGTGGTGGCGCCAAACTCGCGACCGATGCTGCGCAGACGCTCGCCAGTGGCGTTGAAGAGTTCCGTCGGGAACGGGCCCATGCCAACGCGAGTGCAGTAGGCCTTGAAAATGCCCATCACCTTGCCTACACGGCTGGGGGCGACACCAAGGCCGGTGCATACGCCCGCCGTCATCGTATTGGAAGAGGTGACGAATGGATAGGTGCCGAAGTCGATGTCCAGCAAGGAACCCTGCGCGCCTTCCGCGAGGACGGGGGCATCCGCATCCAGGTAGCGGTTGACGGTGAATTCGCTGTCGATGAACTTGAAGCGCTTCATACTTTCCACTGCCTGGAGCCACTTGGGCTCGTATTCAGTGATATCGAAGGGGAACTCGTACTGCGTCAGCAGGTCGAAATGCTTCTGTTTCAGGGCGTCGTATCGCTTGCGGAACTCTGGTGAAAGGATGTCTCCCACGCGAAGGCCGTTGCGGCCGGTCTTGTCCATGTAGGTAGGACCGATGCCTTTGAGTGTAGAGCCGATCTTGCCCTTACCCTTGGCTGACTCGCTCGCGGCGTCCAGTATCCGGTGTGTCGGGAGGATCAGATGAGCTTTCTTGGAAATCTGGAGCTTGTCGGTAATGTCCATACCTCTGGCCTCAATTTCCTTGATTTCATCCATCAGGATTACGGGGTCGATGACGACTCCATTGCCGATGATATTTACTGTACCCGGCCGGAAAATTCCTGATGGGACAGAGTGTAGGACAAAGCCACCTCCGTCAAAGACGAGAGAATGACCTGCATTCGGACCGCCTTGGAACCTGGCGATCACCTTGTAGTTTGGGGTTAGGACATCAACGACCTTTCCCTTGCCCTCGTCGCCCCACTGGAGCCCGAGGACCACATCTACTTTACTCATTTTTGTTTGTGTGTTGTGTGTGATTGTTGTGTATTTGTTTGTAAGTGTTTGGTTTTGTTATTACTAATTTAAGTATAAATAAAATATATTAAAAGTCAATCTGTATGTGTATGGTTGTTTTGATTTACGTTTTTTTGCGGTTATATAGTGTGTTTTTTCTTTGAGCGTTTCTTAGTATCTTTTGAGTATATTTAATGATTTTTAATTGTAAACATATTCCTATAATTTTTTTATAAAAAAGCAAATGAAATACGAGTATAAATCTGATTTTTCTTTGTATTTTAGAATGTAAAATTTATCATCATTAGGATGAAGTTTTTTTATAAATTTTATTATTCACTATGCAGTTGAAATTCAAGAAAATCTGTCTTTTAGGTACGATTATTGTTTATTGTGCTTCATTTTTACTTCAAAGCAATCTGGCTTTTTTCCAGGCATGGGCTAAAGATTCCAATACTTCCCGTGTAAATATAGTTGCTATTTTGGTGGATAATAGTATTTATGGGTCAATTTCCACTTTAGTGGAGCGATATGCATCGAATTATGTACAGCAGCAATTATCTGATACTAAGGCGTTAGTGATGCCTTTGAATCTCTCTAAAATATCAGCTTATGACATTCATCGTATGATGGAAAATATTTATTTTGATTGACTAGAAAATGTTAATTCTTCTTTGATTGGTTTAATTATGATTTGAGATATTCCATTGCCAGTGGTTAATCAAGATGGATATATTTTCCCTACGGTGTATCCTTATGTTGATTTTGAAAATCAGAAGTATGTTTGGGATGAAAATTCTCAGTATTTTGTATCTAATGATAATCCTGGGTGACAGGCTGAAATTTGGCATTGATTAATTAATTATTGAACTGATACGCAGGCTTATCTAGATTTTTTTGAGAAAATTCAAAAATATGTAAAAAATCCTGATGAGTTTATCTGAGATGCGATTTGGTATGAAGATTTTATTGCTTCTAAGGAATGATTTTTGAATGAAAATTTTCCATACTATAGAAATAAGATAATGTTTGGTGAAGATTTGTGATATCAGAGGTATTCAGTATTAATGAAAAAAATGTTTTTTTGAGAGTCTTCTGATAATGCTGTTGATATTGTTGAAGGTTTCTGATGAGCTGTTGAGAGTATTTGATGAAATTCTGAAGAAATATTTGATTCTATTGATCCGCAAACAATTGAAACTTTAAAGAATCAGTCATCTGAAGGTATGCATACGACAAAAATGATTCAGCAGGAAATTAAAGACAGTTTTTTGGCAGATTATGATGATTTATTTTCAAATGCATCACTTTCCACAATGAGGGAAAATGTACTTGCATGATGAAGATGGCTTAGAACTTATAAGAATGCTAGTGGTCAGGAGACTTTATTGGCTAATGTTGATAGTAGTTCATCGATGATTCAGTTAAAAGACACTATGTATCTTTGAAACGAGAATTTACAGTGATTGTTGGAAAATTTGAATGAACTAATGGAAAAGATGATAGATAAAAAAATAGAAGATGAAAAATATAGTATGGATATTGTAATTCCAATAGAATATAAGAGAGTTGAATGAAAAAGAATTTATTTCAGTTGTTATCCATTTGTAGATCGTTTTGAAAACTATTATTTTGGTAAAAATGCTCGTCTAATAAATAATGCTGAAGAGTTGAGTATCTATAGAGGTACTTATAGAAATCTTTTGAATCTTAATGATGTGACGTATGATTCATTATTGAGTGGTGATAATCCTGTTATAAGTAGTTTGGATGAAACAGATGTAAAATTGAAATCAATTTGATGATCGTATGATATATTTTCTAATCAAGCTGAATGAAATAGATGATATGATATGTATAGGGCAAGTGATGATGTGAATATATATGAAGATAATAAGAGTAGAAAAGAAGAAAAACCAAAATGGGTATCTGTCAAATGATTATTTAAGATTAGAAGAAAAACTTGGCCAGAATGATGTACTTGAACAAAGTTATTTTGACTTATCAAAGAAGAAAGAAAGTGTGAAACACTAACTTGATTTGCGTTAAGATGGTGGTGATGATCATCGACAATCAATCTTAATACGGGTAAAGTTATTGAATGAAGGTATGAGTTAGATTGATATGATGCTAGAAATTCATGGAAGACGATATATGATATGTGATGATTTCAGAGTTTGTTGTCTGGAGATGATGAATGAATGAATTGAAAATGATGGGTAGATGGATTGTGAAAGTGACCACAAACGGCAGCAACTAGTTTTAAGTCATATATAAAGTATGCTAGTCCTACGGAAGTTGAATGACGGGATAGAAACTCTATTTTGTTCGTTAATTTTTATAAAATATATACAAATCATAGTCCTACTACACATACAGGATTTACTAATATAAATTATTGGAATTTGAGTCCGACAGATATTTTATTAAATGCAAGATGGAAATTTAGTAGAGAATGAGAGAAAATGTTTAATATTGAATATGAAGGTCAGGCCAAAGATCCAAGATGTACACTTACTGAGAAATATAGTTATAAGACTTTGAGTTCTGTTGTTAAACATGATAGTACTGATACCTGAGAAATTAACTGAATTGATTATGATAAGTATTGAGATGAATGAGAGTTGTGAAAAAATTATTATGATATTAGAGTGGCATATGAAGATGTGGATGTGAATTTGAATAGAATTGTTGGAGAATTGGCATTATTAGAAAGTGGCGTAAAATCCAATAACATTAAAATATCTGATTATATTTTGCAACTTTCATGACTTACGGCTGATTTGAGAAAAAATAATGAAGAGTGAGACCGTCTTGATTCAGAGATTACTAGATTATCTGATGAAATTAGTAGTTTGCAGACAGATTTAGATTCGGTTGAATTGAAGATATCTAATATTGAAGCGAAGATTGATGAATATGAGAGCGCTGATGAGTCGTATATAGATGAGGATTGAAATACTGTTACAGTTTCTTATGATACTGAGATATCGTCGCTTGAATCTGAACTTATTAAGTTGAGAGATCAGGCTTCTAGTTTGAGGTCATCTATTGATAATAAGATGTCAGAAAAAAGTGAGGATGAAGTAAAAAGATCTGATATAGATAATAGGAATCTTCCAGCTCTAAATAAGGATGTTTGAAAAATTCTTTCAACAGTATCTGAAATTATAGATACAGAAAATACAGATCTTAGTGATATATATAGTGAAATTGTGTGACTTTTTGCCGATAATATTGTATGAACACTTGAATATATTATATATTTAGCATGATGAAATCCTGAAGATTATGAAGAATCTGTTGTGTCTGTAGATGTCCCTAGAGTTCCATTCTTACCAGAATGGATTCAAAACATTAATAATCTTTCAAATACGATTAAGAATAATGTTTATTCGTTGAGAATTCAGTATAGAAGTATATATGATCTTATTGTTTCTCAGCAGAATTTATGGAGTAAATTGAAAACTGAATTAAGAAACGAGAGTATTCACAGGTTAAAGGAATCTTGAGTCTCAGCTAAAATTGATTCTGTCGATGCTCAGATGAATAATATCTTTAAAATAAAAAGTAGAGATGATAATCAGGATCACCTTAAATGTTATACAGAAGATGAAAAAGAAAGAAGTTGTAGTGAAGCCGAACTAGAAGAATTAAAGCAAAATAATGAAAAACTCTTGCAGAAAAATACGGCTGATGAAAAAGTCAAAGAGTTTGTAGAAAATTTGGAGTTTGCAGATTCCGTATTTAAAAATATTACGAAAGTAGATACTGGTTGAGCTGCAATAATTCAGGCAGCACTTACGGATCCCGATTTTCAACAATGGACAATTAAGAAAAAAATTAATTTGAGTGCGATGTCTGGAGCCGCTATAATTAATCAATATGCCCGATGGGCACAGACGGATTGAGAAAATTCTACTTGAGCTAGAGTTAATCATGATTTGTTAGCATGAGCTACCATTCATATGTCTTGAATGAATGTACTTACAGCTGATAGGCCAATTGATTCTCCTCGTTATGTAAGTATGCAATCTATTGCATGAAATGAAATCAGATTTATTTACCCGGATTTGTTTAAAGTCGAGGTGTTTGTTTTAACATGACATGATAAAAATTGATATGATATACATGAATTATTGACTTGATGACAGATTAAGGAAAATTTGATTAAATACTTAAGTTGAAAAGTGGTTGAATATAATAAAATATTGGAATCAGAGTATAAAAATGCTGAGATATCAATGGGTAATAAGAGTATTTATTATAGAAAATTAAGTTCTTTGTGATTCCAATTGGCAACCCCAGAAAAGTCTGTTCGTCCTTATTCGTATTTTACATATGAGGACTTTGAAAATGCATTATGATGATCATGAGTTTTGGATGCAATTTCTGAAATGTTATATTATCAAAGTCTTACAAATAAGAAAAAATTAAGTACGTGAGCTGTAGCAGATGATATAGAATTGATTAAGAAAAGTTTTAGTCTAAATGATAGGAGAGAGTGGGTTCTTAACGATTATTTAACAGAATGAAATGAAAAGATTAAGAATCCTTTATTGGTCATACCAACGTATGAATTGTCGTGATATGAGGTTGCATATGTTAATTCGGACGGAAAGGATTATATTATTCCTACAGAGGCGGATATTACTGCTACAAACAGTAGTACTAATACTAAGGTCGATATATCTAAACTTAGGAGGCATCAACCTACTCAACAGGAAGAAGATTTAAATGATGAATGTGATATACCTGAAAATTGAAAATTGCCGATTTTTGCTGTAGAATGATGAAATCCAACTTCTCCGTGGTATGAATGATTAAAATGTCGATGGAAACATACTTTGGAAGAGCCATTTAAAATTGAATTAACATTTGATAAGAGTTTGTGAGAAATATTTATGGCAACATGACTTGCAGACTATATTAAGAATACTGATGTCTGACAGTCATTTACTGCATGGGGAGATCAAATGAGTAAATTTGCAGATGATCGAGAGAGTCTTTTAACGCCTTGAACTTGATATGACGCTGATAAAGATATTACTCGAATGCAGGTTGAAGCAGAAAGGCATAATGCTGAATTAAATGCTTGATGATCTGATGCATCTACAATTGCTAAAAATGTAAAAATAAGTAATTCAAATACATTGTTATCTGATAGTAGTCCATCTAGTTTATTGAGAATAGAGCCAATATCAGATATTGGTAATATAACAGTGGAATTCATGTGAACATGAGATTGATCAATTTCTGTGGATGGTGTTGCTTTGGGAAAATGAGGTACAATGAAGAAAACAATTAGTAAGAAAAAACCATTTTCTGGGCTTATCACTGCTGATTGTGTCGCATGAAAGGATGCTTTAGATATAAAAATCTATTGATGAGGATGATATTATGAAAAAGTTTTGAAATATACTGTTAGTCCTGGTGTCTTAGATAATTTTGAGATAAAAGTATATGATGATAAAACTGTAGCATGAATGACAACTCCTGTAGAAGTGATTTGATATGATAAATGTGGTAATCGTGTAGATCGGGGATTGGAAAAATATGATATTACAGCCTCACAATGAGAATTTTTGAAAGATTGAGCTTATAAGAAGGAAATAACTACAAATGATTTTAGAAAATTGAGATTTTACTATAGGGCTCCTGTAGAATTACAGGGAGATAAGGCTCTTATACAAATATCAAAGCATTGAAATGGTGGTTGAAAACCTGCTGATTTAAAACCTAAAAATCCGTTTGAGCAGCCGCTTGTTGATTGAGCACCTTTTGTGAAATTAAATTGAAAGCCAATTTTAAGATGAAAAACAAACCTTTTAGCTAATGAAACGTATCCTTTAACTGATGATGAAAGTATTTATAATGAATCATGAAGGTTGATAAAGTGAAAATTACAAAAACTTGATATAGAAATCGAAGATTTGAAATGATGAGGTGTGGTAGATGTGGACAATCAAGTTTTAGTAACTTCTCAAAACTGATTGGTTTATATATGACAAGTGCAAAAAGATGAAAATTGAAATGAAATTTTCTTCGAAACATCAAAGAATTATATATCAGGGGGTAGAGCTACCATTTATTATTATCCATCTACAGTCGCTTGAGAAGATGTTATAAATATTGATATTCCGTGATTGGAAACTCGTAAGATCAATCTTTCTGTTAAACCGGCTCCTCTGCATAATAGTCAATTAGTATTGTGAAAAGATGTATTGTATTTATGAGACATGATGAATATTGAATTATTCTTGTCTGATAAGTGGTGAAATCTTATAGATTCTGATGGTGATTATATGTTGTTTTATGATGATGATAAAATTCAGTTTATCAATCCTAATTCATGACATGATTGAGAGATAATGGTATCATATCATAGTTGATATGGTCTTTATCAAATATATTGAACGTGAGCTTGACTAGCATATTTGAGGGCATGAGATAATTTTTATTATTTTAATGTAGATAAACATATATTCCCTGAATCAGGTTTAAATATTATGTATCTGAATTATTTTGGTAATGACTGGTGAAATCAGTGGTGATATCTTTCTGATAATAATCATCATGTGGAAAATTTGATGTCTAAATCGAATAAAATTATAACAACGACTACTCAATTGGTATCGGAGGATAAGATTAAAAAGATGATATGGAAAATGGAGCCATGATTAAGAATTTGGAATCCTGATAGTATTGGTACGATATTAACTATAAATTGAGGTCATCTGAGCATGGTAATCGGGGATGTTTCTTCTATGAGTACAAATGTTTGATCTATAAAATGGATGCAAGTTACGCAGGATGCGATTAAATGAATTTTGAGTAATGATACTATAAATTCTGAAAATTATGCATTTTTCTTCCCAAGTGATGCTAAATATTCCATAGATAAGAATTGAGTATTGCTTAGTTCTGATAGTCGTATTGCTAATGTGGCAAATTGAGATGTTTGATTGCAACTCAGTTCGTCCTTTACAAGTGATGGTGATAATATTTGGAAGTTGGTTTATAAATGAGTTTATTATGGAAATATTGTTATACATTGTCCTTGATTTATTCCTGGAGTTTGAAATTTTGAAACTCCATGAGAGCGCTATTTGGTAAATTCAACGTTTACAAATTGATCTACTGATAAATTAACCAGTGTATGAATCTTTGATTTATTGAGTAATTTTCAGTTAAATAGTAATTATAAATCTATTCAAAATTCTGATGAATTAGATGCAAAAATAGGATTTCTGTGAGATTTTAAAAATATTACATTATTTGGGGAATGAGAAATTGTTTGAGAGGCTACAAGAAAATTTTGATCAGAGTTTGTAATAAATCTTGGAGATCCTGTTCTATCTAGGAAATGATTAAATGAAAATGTTTATGGTACAAATTATGATGGATGAGTTTGACAAGAAATTTATGCCGATCCGGAGAACAATATATTTGGAACATATGAAATTGATTTCGATGGTAATTGAAGTAAAGATTTGCTTGTTGTATATTTAGACTGAAGTATTAGATTGTCTAAAAATTATGTGAGTATGCCAAATCTTAGAAATATGCAGGAGTTAATGCGTATAGCTATTCCTATTAAAGAAGTTTTTGTATGAGATGCTGATGGTAAGTGAGGTGAAGATATAATTATTCTTACAAAGAATGATCAATTAAGAGCATATTTAAATAATGGTGGAGTATTTGATGTGGATGGTAGAGTGGGTTGTTTGAATCAAAATGTTTTTGGATGAGAAATATCTTCTACTCCAAGTAGTTTAGAATGAATATATCAGATTTTTGTGGAAGATATGAATAAAGACAATAAGGTGGATGTTATTACTTATGATAATAAATGATATATAAAAGTATTCTATTGATGAAGTACAAGTAGTTGACCAAATTATTTGAGTAATGAAACGTATGCATGTGATACTTGATGGTATAATAGAGAAGCTGGTAATACTACAATTGTAGATGCTTTATGAGTATCTATAAACTGAGGTAAGATTTTTGATAATAGTATGGTACATTGGGTTTGAATGGAAAGGCCGAATATTGAAATTACAGAAGATGAATTAGACTCATATTGAATTCATTTTGATCCAAATGATCTTGAAAATTTTATAACAGAAAGAGATAATAAAAAAGATTGATCAATTGATAAAGTTACACGTGAAATAATGGATATTAATGATCCAGAAAAGGAAAATTATAAATTTGATCTTTCTGAGGC
>JAEEGJ010012465.1_pt1 | contig 21041 bp, 11 predicted proteins | sample 8958761 | NCBI WGS metagenome assembly JAEEGJ01 (sample SAMN16246546, study PRJNA631951) | gut metagenome | biome: gut microbiome; feature: rumen; material: RS-attached | host: Bos | place: Iran: Karaj | collected 2018-10
AGTCTACTCCTTAGAAGGATTGTTTTATTGTTAAAAATTAGAGGACGCAGCAGGCCTTGAGAGAAGGCATTTCGTAAGCGTAGCGTTCTTCCTTCTTGAACCAGAAGTCGAGTTCGCGTTCTGCAGAAGCCGGACTATCGGAGCTGTGAACGACGTTTTCGGTCATGGAAGGAGCAAAATCGTAGCGGAGGGTACCCGGTTCCGCCTTAGCCGGATTGGTAGCACCGTTAATGGCGCGGACCTTTGCAATTGCGTTTTCGCCACCGAGAGCAAGCATCACGGACGGGCCCTTGGTCATGTAGGCTTCGAGTTCCGGGAAGAACGGCTTTTCGACGTGTTCAGCGTAGAAACCGCGTGCATCTTCGGAGGTCATCTGGTGCATCTTGACAGCGCAGACAGAGAGACCTGCAGCGATGTAACGGTCAATAATACGGCCAACCAAGCCAGACTTGACAGCGTTCGGCTTGATCATTGCAAATGTCATTTCCATAGTAGTACCTTTTAGTTAAAGATGTGAGAAATATAGATTTTTTACTCTTCTGCTTCGATTTTCTTCATCAAATCATCGGCAAGTTTGCCGTTGCTCTTGATGTTCTGGACAAGCCAATCGACAGATTCATTGAGTTCGCTCTTCGGGTAGAGCTTCTTGAATTCGTCAAAGACCTTAAGGGCTTCGTCGTTCAAGTGCAGATTTTCCGTCAGGATGAAGCCGCGGCTGAACATCGCCTTTTCAGCATCCGGAGAGTCCGGCCATGTACGGTAGAAAGCCTTGTATTCTCTTTGGGCTTCGTTGAAATTTTCCCTATCGCTAAAGATATGAGCCAGTTCAAACGTAGCCTTCTTGGCAACAGAATCAATGTCCACATAGCGGTCACGGATTCCATCCCAGGCGAGGTAAGCCTTTTCAACATTCTTTGCCTGCGTGTAAAGGGAATCGGCAGCTCTCATGGCCTGTTCTGGAGAAGCTTCCTGCGGCATGAGTGTAATGTTGTCTGCAAAAAGATCCACCTTTGCAGTACCCCAGGAAGACACGACTTCCCTGTCCCAACGACCAGAACGGAGCTTCAGGAAAGCAGATTCAAACACGTTCTGTTTAGCCTGTTCGTACGTTTTCGGCAAGTAGTCTTCTTCGGCGTAGTAGTACGTCCTCTTCATGAGGTTTTCGGGGATAGTAAACCAGTCGCTCAGTTCCGCACGGGACTGTTCATAAGAAAGGGTCGGCTGTGCAGGGTTGCCCATGCGGTCATACAAAGCCTTGAGGGAATCTTCGGGAACCGAGACCTGGCTCAACACTTTGTTTCTATAAAGCTTGATAACGTAATCCACATCGCTCTGGCGCTGCAAGGCTCTATATTCCCAGGAGTGGTCCAAGCCGATTTCGCGAGCTTCTGTAGCAAAAGCAAGCTGGAGAGCAAGAGAACTTACCACCTGGTCGTGCGATCTGCGGGAACGGATCATCATCGGATTGTCTTCGTATGCCGCAAGAACGTCCTTTTCGCGGATAACCGGTTCACCGTTTTTCGTCACGAGGACATATGAGGAATCCAGTTCATAATTAGCAGACGTTGCCAGCTCGCGTTCAACAGTCTTGCGGACTCGGTCAAACGGTTTCTGTTCCGAAGCAACAGCCGAAACACGATAGAATACATGGAAGCGCCCTGTCGATTCAGACTTGAGAATCGAAGAAACGGCTCCATCAGCCAATGTATCGAGTTCAATAAACATATTCGAGACAAAACCGATGCCGTACGGAAGCGGATGTCCCAGAATAACCTTGCCAACATAGCCCTTGGCTTTCTTGGTTTCCTTGTTTTCACTGAACTTGAAAGCAATCTTCATGAAGCCCTTAAGATCCACCTTCTTGCCCTTGAAACGCTTGGCAAGAGCTGAAGAATCGGCGGCTTCCACATGATAGACGACAAAGCCGTTCGGGGTCGTGTACTTATTCTTGTGTTTTTCATAATAAACTTCGGCCGACGGCAGCTGGATTTCGGTTTCCTGGATGTTGTACTTTTTCAGGAGTGCAGGACCCGTTTCACGAACAATCCTTTGGCGATGGTCCGAGACGAAACTTTCCTTGATATCGTCCGTAATCTTGACTTCGGCTGTAGAATCAGCCAAGTTCCTGTGCTGGAACGCATAAGCCCTTAAAGAATCCTGGTTCGCCTCGATATACTTGGCATCGGCAACCTTGTCACGGAGATTCATGTAAGCCAGGGAATCCGGGAACTGGTCGCGGTGCTTGTCGTAGTAGAAAGCGAGTTCATCGTCGCTGTACATCAGGCGGTCCATCGAATAGAGACGCTGATAGATAAACGTGAGGAGGTAATTTTCCAAGGAAACATTGTGAGCGGCAAGCTGATCCTTGAATTCAGGATACTTCTGGAGAGCAACCGTATAAAGGGCCTTGCGGCTAAACAACGAGCCCGACGCTTTTCTCATCTGTTCCGTATTGGGAACAATATTGCCTACGCGCATCATGAAGGCGTAGTCTTCCTTGTATATGGGTTCACCATTCACCCTAGCTACGAGAGTATCCTTTTCTCCGATGGAATTGCACCCTGTAAAAACAAGAGTACAGAAAGACAAAAACGCAAGCAAACCCTTTTTCATAAAGTCCTCATGAATATGTACGCGTGAATATAACAATTTTTATAGTTAATAGTTACTGGTTATTGGTCATTAGTTATTAGTTACTAGAGATTCTAAAAATGAAGTTTTAGGAACTTGGGAAATAAAGCATTGTCGACCATTGACTAATGACCATTGACTAACGACTAGTAACAAATTACTTTATTCCAAATAAATAATAATTTACACATCCTATATACTTTCAAGCGTAAGTTCCACGTAAGCATTCATTTTACAAATACCAACATTATCTATATTAGGGGCACTTGAAGAGTATTCTATCAATATTCCTTATAAAAGCCGCAATTACGACGGCTATTGTGGGCGCCATCGCCGTAGGCGTCTGGTATGTCCATTTTGCCATTGAAGAACTCCTCTCGACCCCGCACACGTTTGGCGACGTAACAATAACCCCTTACGGGCACCATCAAAACAACCTCCTCGACCACTATTACGATTCCATCAAGGTTGAACAGGGGCAATCGACGTACATGATCCGCGGGCCGCACTTGGATGTTACCATCCTGGGTGAAAACAGGGGCGTTGCACTGGACGTAAACGAGGTTTCCATAAATTTCGTGCAGGATACCGCCAAAAGCAAGACCGTCACGAAAGACACAACCAAGCTTGAAGCATTTGCGATTCCCGACAACTGGCGTACGCCGCTCCCTGTAAAAATCAGTGTCGGAAAGCTAGACTTTGCCATGGGAGACATGGGCTGGAAGGCGCAGAATATCCTCGCCAAGAGTAAAGGTCAAAGAAGTTTACTGCTGAACGCAGACAGCATCCAAGGCAGCTACATCGCTGAGCCCGCCAACGTGCGGCTCGATTTGGACTTCGAACAGAAAAATGTCATCGCAAACGTCAATGTTTCGACACCGAACAACAGCGTGACGATAAACGCGACAGCCCCCAAAAGCGACGTGACCCAACTGAAGGTCGCCACAAACGTGAACGTCAAAGATCCTCTTAGCTGGGTCCCGATGAAACTTCCGAAGGCGGTTCCAGGAATAAGCAACCTGAGTCTAAGCGGAAATGTTTCGACATCGCTTACCAAAAAAACGTTCCAGTACAATTTTACGCTCAAGACGCACATCGGAGAAGTTTGGCCGTTCTTGCCGCTTGATGCCACCATTAAGGTCAACGGAAGCCCGAAACACACCAACATCGAGTCCGTATTCCGCAATAACGAAGGCGGACACATCAATCTCGACGGTGTGATCAACGACAAGCTGGACTTTGACTTTTCCGGTGAAATTGCATACATGAGCGCCATGTACGGGCCGCAGATGATGCCGATGGACATGGACATCCAGTCGATTACGAAAACCGGTGACGACATCGAAGCCTCCATTGAAACCCGCGAGGGCTCCGTCATCAGAACGCGAATCAAGACCAAGGACAGTCTCAAGGTATTCTTCGCTGCTAACCTCGCCGCAACAGAACCTTGGGCGCTGGACTGGGTTAAGGGAAATGTCGAACTCGGACGTAACCCAAAACTCATCGGGTCGTTCCAGAACAACAAATTGCGCGCTTACCTGAAGGCAGACTCCATCGTCAACGCTTACCACCTGAAGGCAGACTCCCTCCGCCTGCACTTGGTCCTCGACCTCAACCGCAATTACATCGAGTTCCCAAAAGTGACCGTATTCACGCCAAACGAGGAATTTGCCATTACAGGCGATGTCGATTTCCACGAGCCGACGCTCCACACTTCTTGGAAACTCACGCAAAAGAACGGAGGTACTGCCGAAACGGTTGTCCACCTTGGCGATTCACTCCTCGTCTGGGCTCGGGTAGACCATGCAGAAATATCGACACTCCCCCTCTCGGACATTGAACTGAACGACAAGCTCAAGGGCACAGTCACAGGCACCATAGACTACAATCTCGATTCCCGTGTCGGCGAAGCTGAGCTCGATATAGACGGCAATGTGGAACCGTTTATCGTGCACGGACACACTAAGATTAGAGAAATTGGCGATACCGTAATTGTCGATACAGCGGTCTTCACGCACAACAGCAACAAGGTCGCCATGAAGGCTTCGTTCGTATTGCCTAACGATTCGAACCCTGACTTCAAGCCTACCGCTGTGCTCCCCATCCAGGTTTTGCATTCCTGGGCTTCAGCAGAAGACTTCAACTTGCCAATTCTTTTGGAACCGCTTGGCGACACGACGCTTTCTTCCGGTAGCTTCAACGGTGAGATTTCGTTTAATGAAGAATCCGGCTTGCTCGGCAATATCGAATTCAAGGACTTGAAGTTTACCAACATTCCTCCAGAACTCTTGAACCTCAAGCAACTGAACGTTTCGGCAAAGAAAAACAAGATTGAATTGCTTACCAACTTCGACATCATGAATGGCGTCTGGACGGGTGTTACAAATATTGTTGTAGACAACATTTTCGATGACAATAGGCTTGTCAGCCTGACCTACACAAGCCCGAACGGAGGCTTCATTAATGGTAAAGGCTCCATCAATAACGACCTCGACTTCTTAGGTGTAATCAATCTCGGTGGCACATGGCTTATCCCAGAAACCCGTGCCGAAATTGACAAGACCGATATGAGAATCAACATTCAGGCGAAACTTCGTGAAGGCTTACCGGGAATCGCAGCAACGCTCTGGTCAGATTCTACCATTGTCCGTTACGGGACACTCCCGATGGACTTCCCGCTCCGCGTGAGAGGCGACCTCAAAGACGGCGTGCTCGCCATCAACGAAATTTCGACGCAGAACGATCGCGGCGACCTGATTCTCGCTACCTTGCTTTACGATTTGAGAACAATGAGGCTCGAAGCGCTTGATATCAGCACCGACAGTTACACGCTCGAAACGGACAACCACACAGTCATCTTGAAAAATGTCACTAGCCACTTGGAAGATTCCGAAGAACAGATGTCCCTCGTCGCGAACTTCCCTCTGGTTCTATACAAATTTAATGATGAAACATTCGGTACAGCAAACCTGAAAGGCAAAAGCGATCTTACGCTCAACATTCCGCATACGCAAGACAGACAGATTAAGAACAAGAGCATCAACGGTAACTTCATTATCGATAAGCTCGTCTATAGAAAGGATTTGGATATCGAGATTACGCCAAGTTCTCTCGACAAGGTGCTAACGCTCCTCAATAACGCTATTGCCAACCTTCGCAATAAAGAAAAGACCGAAGCCAAGATTTCTGTATCGAGCCCCATCGACTTGTCGTTCCACATCAGCGATTCCCAGAGCGACTCCGTCGAAATCATCTCGCCGTTTGCCTCTTTCCCGCTCACGCTTGACATTTGGGTGCTCGGCACGACGACAAGACCTCTCTTACGCGGCGACGTGACTAACGCGGATAACGGTTTCATCGGCGTTAAGGACATTTACGAATTCGATCTCAGCAGCTTCAATCTCTCGTGGAACGATGTTCCTTGGCAGCAAGGCATTATCGACGTTTCTAGTTCGCAGGAACTCCCCTACTGCACTGAACAAGAGGACAAGGACAAAGAAACCTGCCCGATTAACTTTGATATTCAAGGAACCATTACCAACCCGCAACCGATGCCGAGTTCCAACTGCGGAACAGAATCGACCGCTGCTGATACGTACCGCAACATATTCCTTGGATGCGTCGCTACAGAAGATGGCATTTCTGCCGACTGGAACAAGCTTGCCGGCAAGGCAATCGGTAAAGTCATTTCTTCGACCGCAAACAAGACCTTGGGTGGCGACTACATTGGCGATATCGACATGAAGGTGATGCTCTTCGACAACTCTGCCAACGACAAGGACTCTTCGTACGTCAAGGTTCCAATTTCTTTGGATCGCTGGGTCAAGAACTTGAGCCTCATTTTCGGTTACACGCAAGACCAGAGTATAGACCCGGTTTACGAACAGGCATTGCAATTTGGCGCTACCTACACGCTCCCAGTATTCCAGGAGAAGGAATACTCGCACAAGAACCATTTTTCGCCAACGTTATCCTTGAACGGTCTTTTGATTTCGAAGCAATACACATCGAACTCTGGTACAGAAAGTAACAACGAAAGTCGTGTCGAAAAGAACATCGGCATCAACTACACATACAAGTTCTGGAACCCCTGTATTTTAGGTATCGGGCACTGCGAAACGGTCCGCCCGCCAAGAGCGATGCGCCAGCCGAACGATACAGACGTTTTCGATTCCACTACTTTTAAAAAGTTTGGTAACAAAAAGCCTAGCGATACGAAGTCCACGGAGAAAGCAAAATGATTTTATTGATTTGTGCATTATTGTTTTTTTCGTCGATTGCATTTGCGGATAACGATGACAAAAGTCCTTGGTCTGTTTCCATCGAAGGCAATAAGATTTTCTCGAAGTTCCAGTTAAACGAACAGCTTGACATTCCCGATGAATTTGGACAGCTCGACACCATCAAGCAAGACTTTTTGATGCGCCTTTCTTCGGAAAACATAAAAGCCCTTTATTATTCCCGTGGATACTTCAGTCTCGACTTGAAATTGGAAATCAATCGTGAACCGCTTTCGAACGGAAACATCCAGAGAAACTACGACATTACTGTAAGCGAAGGCGAATGCTATAAATTCAACGACGCCAAAATAATTTCAGCCGGCGATGAGCCCATCCCTATAGATTTAGCATCGCTGAAGATTACAAAGCACAGATATTACAACCAGGACGACATTTCCGAAGACTTGCAAGAAGTCCAGAAAGCATATCGCAAACAAGGTAACTTGCACGTTTATATTTCGTCCGAAGAACATGTCGATACAACGGCAAAACAGATCAACGTCATCATCAATGTGAACCCCGGCCCCAAAGTCTTGATGGGTAACGTCATCACCACCACGCAACGCGTCATCAACAAGAACGAAAGGAACCAGACACCCGAGCAAGGGCTGACAGACACATCCTGGCTTTCTTCACTTTGGCGAATCCCTAAAGGTGAAATCATCGACGGTAACCAGTATTTCAACTTCAAGAGCAAGCTCTATTCAACGCAGTTGTTTACGCAAGTCAAGCTGAACGATTCACTTCGTGAAGACGGGCTTTCGGACGTTCACCTCGATGTAATCGAACGCGTGCCGGGCGAAGCGCGCTACGGATTTTTCTTCGAAGAAATCTACGGTTTCGGCGCCATGGCTTATGCCGACCACAAGAACTTCTTTGGAAAGTTCAACGAATTTTCAACTAGCGTCCAGATTGCACAACACAAGCAAGAAATCACGCTCGGATACGCCAACCCGCTCTTATTCGGAACAGCATTCACGTTCATCCCGACGGCTATCCGTTTTGTAGACCGACTTTCTTTCAACCACGAAAAGATTAACCCGCCCGCTTACCCAGACAGTATTGAAGAGCGTTACGAAATCATCAACCGCGGTGACCTGACATTCGGCATCACGAACAACATCAGATTCCGCGGTACTATTGATACTCGATACGTGAATAAAAACGAAGACAAGCTTTTCAAGCTCAAAGGCGAAATCGGTTTGACGTTCGACTACACCAACGACTACTTCAATCCGACAAAAGGTATTCGTGTGTTCCCCACGGCGGGTTTTGGCACGAACTTTAGCGGAAAGAACGACTACGAAGACGGACACATTTACACTTATGGCGAAGCGACAGTCAACCTGTACATGCCGCTGTTCTGGACGCTATACGGAGCATTAAGTGGCAGTGTCGGCAGATTTTTCAACACAGCCATCGAAGATGACGCCCGCGTGTTCTATCAAGGTGGTTCCCGTTCTGTACGCGGTTACCGTTTCCGCAGCATTTACGCGAGCTACACTTCAGAAGTTCCGACTACAATCACGACAAAAGATGAAGATGGTTCTGTAGTTACAAAAGATACGACTAAAGAAGTCACCAATACGGCACTCACGCCAATGTATTTTCGCATCAACGAGGAATTGCGCTGGACGTTGCCATGGAAATCTTTGAGAGCTTGGCAAATCGTGCAATTCTTTGACTGGGCGAAAGTCATGGACATGAAAGATGACCAATTCAATTCATCGCAAGAAGGAAGCCTTGGTCTTGGCATCCGCTATCATTGGCAATTCCTGACATTCCGCCTGGACTATGCAATTATCACAGGGCTTACAAGCGTAGACGAAAGCAAGAAAAACTCCACCAGATTTAAATGGGGACGTTTCGCGTTTGACTTGTCGCAGGCATTCTAAAATGGCTGCGCAGCAGCTGATAGAAGACCGCCGAAATTAGGAATTTACTGAATAATTGAACGATAAAGCTTTGAAAGGCTTGTGTGTTCAAGATGAACGTCTGCGGAGATTCCGGCAGCATCAAGAGCAGCACGAATTTGTTCTAGAGTCGCGCCAACTGCATTTATCTTAAACGATGTGGTATCGGTACCAACATCGGCGACTCGCCCACTTTTCAAGACGCGACCGCCGTCGATAATGGCGTAATCCGTTGCCCACTGGTCCATTTCAGCAAGCACGTGCGAGCAGACTATCGCTGTTCCGTTTTCTTCTTTGCGCCATTCATCAAGCAGTTGCCAGACCGTATCTCTTGAAATCGGGTCGAGATTTGCAACAGGTTCGTCAAGAATCAAAAGCTTCGGGCTATGCAAAAGCGCACGGACAATCTGCACTTTTTGGCGGTTTCCGAGAGAAAGCGTTTCTAAGCGCTTATCAAGGGGTGGCAACTTGAGGCGTCCAGCAAAAGACTTGCAACGTTCCAACATGGCTCCATTTTCGCGCCAATCCTCTGCGCCAAAGCCATAAAAGCCTGTAAAATACTGGAGATATTCCTTGATGGAAAGTTTCGGATAAACGCCCGGATTTTCAAGCAGCACACCGTACTTTTCGGCATTCAGGAATCCCGCAGAATTGCGCAAGGACTCGTCAATTTTGACAGAGCCTTTGAATGCGCCTAAGCGCCCGCAAAGCAAGCGCAACAAAGTCGTCTTGCCAGCACCATTCGGACCAATCAGCGCAAAAAAGCTCCCTTGCGGGATATTGAGAGAAATATTAGACAGAGCATCTGCCGTGGATTTCGGATAACGGAATGTTACCGAATCAAGCTCAATCACGCGCAGAATTCCTTGACAGCAAGAGCCGGATTCTTGATCAGCTTAAGAGCATCCTTAGATGCCTTGACCGCTTCCATCTGCACCTTTTCGCTAGCACGCTGCAAGTACTGGATGCAACGCCAGTCCGTGCGGACAGCGGCGAGCTGCACCGGTTCTGTACGGCGACGAATGCTCACGTATTCAAACGCATGGTAGTCTTGCTTGACCGCAGCCACAACGACAGCCGCCGTCGGGACTTCGATTTCCTGGATATACTTCCAGTCGCGTTCCACTGCAGCAACGAGCACTTTTTCGCCCGCATTGTGAACAAATTTCAAAGCGTCCGCGCTCTGACGAACGGCCTCGGCCCAAAGTTCATCAGAGGCACCATCGATCTTACGGACAATGCGCCAATCCTGCGACACAGCAACCTTGAGAAGAGCGGGATTCGTGATAAACTTGAGCAAATTCGGTTCAGCCTTGAATGCGGCGAGGAACTTAGCCTCGTCCATAGCGTTCAGCGCTTGCTTCAAAGCTTCGCACGGACCGCACTTCACGTAAAGAATGGCCTGCTCATTTTTTTCAAATGCAGCCTTTTGCACTGTTTCAGTCGGGTTCTGGATGAGACTGATGGCATACCAGTTCAGCTTAATCGCTTCAAGCTGTTGTTCTTCTGTGGGGTTTTCAATATTCTTGATTTCGGTCCAGGACTGCATAAAACCTCGTGTTTATAATACAAAGATAGTTTTTAGATTTTACTTACTTCATCTTATAATTAAATGATTCAAACTTTTTTAAGTAATTTTCCGATTTTGTGGCGTATAAGAAATTGGTAAAGTTGTTTTTTAGGAAATTCAACGTGTTCTCACCTAATTCACTAGAACTAGATGCACGAAATTGACCAATACTGCCAGAGTAGGCTTTTTTCTCTAATTTAGCAATGAAATCATTTATAGCAGCTTTTCTTTCTGGAGCCAAAGCTATCAAAGACTGTTTTATATCGTCTACAACGCTATCGAATTCCTGCGTTTTATCATTACCTTGATTGGTGGTATAATCACCCAATATATGCACAATATAGGCAATCGCAATAAAGGCGTTACCTTGTTCTTGATCTCTACGGCTTAACAGACTAAATTTGTTCTTTCCCAGTAATCCTGCATACTGATCTTGAAGGTGCGAGTCTCTTTTTTTCTTGATATCCTTAAATTTATCGAAGAATTTGTCTACACAAGAAGCATCATCATCACAAGATCTTATTACATAATTTTTTAACGATTTATAATGATGATCATTTTTCATATCCTTGACATAGGGGGTCCATCCCCAGTGATAAAAAATTCGATGATTTCCCTTGCTAACATTACCAATGGTAATATGGCAACTTTGTGTCGCAAGCAATTCACATAAGTTATTACAAGAATGTCGCCGATCCGAATCGTTATTTTTCTTCAAGGGATAATCACAATAATCAAGATAACTATGAACATCCAAAAAGAATTCATGAATTTTTTTGTTAACGCCATTTTTTTCACTTTCTTGAAATGGAAAAACGAGCCACATATCGTTTACATGTTCATTTTTCATCTTTGAAAATGCCAAACAGACAAAGCAACATAGCACAAGAAACAAAATTTGGCGAATTACAATCATATTTTTTCCACAATTCTACCATCATCAACAAAATAAATTTTCAAACCATCTTCTATGGAGAAAAGCTCCGGTTCATGTCCTACATACTTGACATATGTCAAAATGATTTTGTCCGTTTCTTCAGGATCTTTTAGATTTGGGAATACAATCTTAAAAAACATCTTGACGCGTTTTTTCGCATTTTCACTGAAAATATTCTTAATCATATAAGGGTTATACGTAAGACTATCACCAGTAAAAACTATCTTTTTATCCCAATCCTGCGAAAAGAAATCGCTATAATACGCAAAGTCTATAAGATAATTTTCCTTATCAATGTAGGTTGCAGCCATATAAGGCTTTTTATCTTTATATTCCTTCCAAAATTTAACAAGATTTTCAACATAATCGCTACATCCATCAATTTGGTTACGGAAAATATCACAATTACGAATATCCATTTCCTTTAACGACTCTTTAACAGAATAAAGAGAATCAAGAACCACCGTATTCACAAAGAAATAAATGGCTTCAGGGTTAGCCTCAAAGAATTCCTTAGCTTTACTTTCACGAAGTTCTTTTAAAGTGAACAAATTCTTTTTTTCAATCTTATACTGAGTCACATTTAAATTGCCTGAATTGTGATTGTACATTTCTGTGTACATTTGTACTTCGTCAAGATTAAAACTAAATTTTTCGCTTAATTCTAATTTTAAATCAAAATAAAAGTCTTCACAACCTTTCAAATAGTTTCGGAATTTTTTCTTACAAGAGCCCTCAGCAGAAGATTTGATGGTTAAAAATTTTTGTTCCTTTTTGATGGTTTCAACCTTGTAATGCCACAAGTAATTAATATACGGGGTAAAATCCAGGCCCCCTGTTCCTTTGACGGTATTGTAGAATTTGCTTTCCAATCCAAATTTTTTGACAGATTCATATCGGTTTACCACCAGTAGAAAAGCAAGATTCTTGTTGTCCGAAATGGAAACATCGTTTACCACACGCAGCAAAATTTTCAGCCCATCCTTTTCGTATTCCGGATATTTTTCAGCCAATTCAAAATAAGTGGCAGCACATTGCACTAAAGCAGCTCCATTTGTAGGAAGATTGTCTTCTACAATCTTAATGAGATTGACCACTTTTTTTGACCTTTCCTGAGTCATAAGGACCAACGCAGCACTTCCTAATTTTTCATCTTTTCTAAATAGAGGAGTTTCTTTAGCTTTTTCAACGAAACGATTGAGAATTTTAAAAGCTTCTGCAGAATCTTTTGCAGTTCGATTGTCCAAATAAGCCATACCTAGATAGTAGTCGTAATCAGCAAACTTTCCAAAAAGACTCTTGAAATGTTCATTTTCCATATTCGCTATTCGAGAATAGGCATCAGGCAAAGAAATAACTTTAACAAAATTTTCTTCATCTTCTTCAACAGTTCTGTCAAATTCTGCAAGTTTCAAGTCTTTTCCAAATCTACTAAAGAGTTTGTACTCCACATCCATTGCTTTTTGACGTAAACGACCAACACTTTCTAAATCTCGTTTTCGTATTTCAAAACGTTGCTTAAGCTCGTTAATACTCTGAGCATTTCCAGCAGATTTATATTCAACCATAGAACGAACGGCAGTTACACCAACATTGAAGGCCAACTGAGCAAGCATTTTTTGGGGGCTTCCCACACCAACCATTAATAGAGTTGGACTCAACGCATTAGAAAGAGCATTCCATTTCATGGCATCGCGTTCCATCGCATTAATTTTTTTCATAAGATCACGCTCTTCCTCATTCAGCTGTAGTTTTTTCAGCTCATCAAGAAGGTCCTCTCGAAAATCCTGCACTTCATACAAGCCAAGAGCGCTAATTTCTTTAATTCGCAAGTTGTTAAGCAGAAGATCAATTTCGTGGTTATAGACCTCCATAGAACTATGGTGGATAATCTTGGTTAATGAGCTTTTGCAAATATGCAGTTGTTCAATAAGCATCTGTTTGTCTTTATCAGAAGCTGAGGTTACAGAAGCACCTTCTTCGATTTTAGATTCAACATCACCTTGCGCGAAAACAAAAACGACTGAAAAAAGAACAAGGAATAGAATATTTTTTTTCATAAGGACAACCTCATCCACAGATGAATTATTCACTAACACTACTTGTCAGCTTATTTAACCCGTCCCCAAATATACTCTAACAAAAATATACAGTCAACTTGTCTTTTACACAGATATTAGCTTAAACCATTCTTTAATGAATGAGTCAACATACAACAAGCGACCCGCCATAACGAGTCGCACTATTTTCATTTGATCTACTTACGAATTTGGATAACGCGCATTTCGCGATCCGCTTCGCCATAACGCATGATGTAAGCGCCTTTTCGGAGTCCAGTCTTCACGAGATTCCAAGCCTCGCTTGCGGAACCCGCCATCACGTTTGCAGACTTGACCAATTGACCGTTCAAGTCGAACACCTGGCAACGCACCATCGCAGGGTCATGTTCAAACGCAATTTTTCGCGCGATATTCGTCGTCCCCGACTCATCCACGAATTTAATCCAGTCGACATTTATATAGTTTGTATTGATTGTAAGGCGGAGCGTCTGCTTACCCGCAGCAAGTTCCAACTCGCCCGCTTCCACTTCGGAATACGTGACCCAATCGCCTTTAGACGGGATTTCCGTTTCAACCTTTTTGTCGCCTACAGAAACGGTCACGGAAGACGCTGTAGAATTGCCAGTGGCTCCATTGATAACTACTTTGTACTTACCCGCCTTTTTCACATCAAGCGTGTATTCGAAATAATCCTCAGCACTCGTGTAGCCAAGCGCATAACCAGAGCCACCCTTGACAATGCCGGCATCATCGCTGCGGTAGCCCGTTTCATCGCTCTTGCCGTCAGCATCGCTGTAAGCGTAAGTGTCGTAGTTTTCTGCTTCGACTGTTCCCGGAATTTCAATTGCACCCTTGAACGGCTTGACTTCAATCGGTTCGCCCGAAACTTCAAGTTCAAGCGCCATGAATTCAATTGTGTAAGTACCGTCGGAATTCGGCTTGACTTCTTTACCCTTCTGGCTAACAGTCTTGCCCTGCGCGCCCTGAATCTTTACGCGAAGCGGCACACTCTTTGGCATATGCGCATGCGGAGACGTCCACTTGACCGTAAATCCGTTCGCCGTATTCGTCGCAGTCGCCTTATCAATTGTAAAGTGCGCACGCAAGTAAGCGCCCACCGTAGAAAACGTCGCGACCCACAAATTTTTGCTAACCGCATATTCAATGAGCGTCTTGATGTCCGCCGTCGAAATCACATCCCAGTTGCCCGCAACACCGTGATTCAGCTGCACGTGCCACTTGCCGCTCGCCGCCTGATCAAGGCTACTCTTGAAGCTAGCAACATTGCTACTTGCCTGCCAGTAGTGAGAATCAATCTGCATCCAGTCCGGTTCGCTGTCCCAGCCCGTGAGGCCACCGCCACCGCACCCGCGATTGATGAAATGTTCCTGGTTAATCGCATTTTTAACAGTCGCATTCTGGGCGCAATAAGGCGTTGCCAAGGAAGTCGCTTCTAACCCCATGCTACGGAGCTTCGTAGCGGCACCGCCAATTTCTGAATTAAGGTCCGCACCCTGCGTCAAATTCTTGTGGTTGACCGTGTGGTTCCCGATTTCGTGACCTTTCTTGGCATAATTCAAGTGCGGCTGTGAATTGGTCGAAAAATCCATCGTTCCCGTGCAAACAAAGAACGTCACCTTTGCATCCATGTTGTCCAGGAACGTAAGGTTGTTCGTCTGCGAGTGCAGACCGTCATCGAATGTGAAAGACGCCGCCCCCGGGCGCCCATTCCAGGGAACGGTGGTAATTGGGCCCGCAAAAGCAGAAACAGCGGCCAAAGAAAGCGCAGCAAAGGATAATTTTAAACATTCCATACATATCTCCCATACATTTTTCTATGCATGAAAATACCCTCTTTTAAGGTAAAGAGAACAAACTACGTTACAAAAAACATTGACAAAATGCTAAAAGCACCCTGAATTGCAAAACGCAGGCTCTTTCGAGTCTGCGCATTTGGAGTCTGTGGGTGTTGTATATGCTTCAATTTCAAAGACTATTTTTATGAGACAACGCGCCACCTTTACGGCGTACGCCCATCAATTTATCCCGAACCTGGTGTATATTTTTTTTCCCGTTCACGATAACCTTGATTTCAAGGCGTTCGATATAAACTCCGGTGCCCACTAAACGGCCATTATTAGAGCGCATATTCCAAGCTAGGAAAATTCTTCCCTTGTTTTTTAAGCAACCTTCTTCTCCATATAAATCACGATCCGAACATTTAATTGAACTGGAATAATCTCCAACAAATTCTCCCAAGTGACTGAAATACCGCGTATGGTAATAAAGTTCAACATCATCACCCGAAATTACAGTTTTTTCGCCACTGCGATATTCACCGATATTGAATTCATTTACATCGCCATTTTTTATGGCATCAATCAGTTCTTGGCTTACACCGGCTTGCAAAAGTTCTCTATCCATTTTTCCTTGTCGAATTGCATCGAACAAGTCTGCCTGCGTTACAGATAAAATTTCATCTATCGCAATGGTGGTATCGCGGCTCGCATCAACATTCGCTTCGACCATCGTCGCGATAAGCGCTTGGTCTTCCGGTCGAACTATTAATTTATAATTACCCTCGTTTATAGCTCCGTCTAAAATCCCGTTGACCGTCTCTTCGCTAAACCCGTAAGACGTATCCACAACTACGGTACGGATGTCGTTAAAAAGTTGCACAAGAGCTTCTTCTTCGCTGATGCTTGTAACGGTGGTGTCGTAGTGGACCGTATTATCAATTCGAGATTCAATAAACGCATCAAGATGATTCACTGCAGTCTGAGTCTGTTCAATCATAATTTTCGAGACATCGAAATCGACAAGACTTCCCTGAACGCCAAGAGAATCCCCTATTTCCTGAGCATTCTGCGCTGTGTTAGGAATAAGCAGAGCCTGTGTAACGGAATCCTTCTTGATGATATCATAAGGATCTTCGCCAATCAGTACCACATTGGGACTTTCAAGAGAAAGTTCCTGATCCCCGGCTATGACAACCCAAGGGTTCTCTTTATGGGCCTTATTTTGTGCAAGGTCTGTAACAATTCCATCAACGGTAAAACGAACGCGATCACCACTAGTCGGGAGCACCGCATCTTTTGCAGTCGCCTCGTAAATGAGCAACATGGTTTTATCAGCCCCTCCTTGCAGCATCGGATTTTCAGGAGTACGATTTTCTCCTGAACGTACACAGAGGAAATCGAACATTTGTACAAAATTCTTTTTGGATTCATCGGACACGGTTTCGCTGAAAGTAAGCAAGAGCATTACATTTCCATTATTATTTTTTGATTTTACAGCCGTAAGAATAACAGGCCCGACCCCATCAGCAATGGGTTCATTTTCCATATAGAAGCGACCAGTCTTTCCTTTGTCTTCATAGGTAAACCAATTGTTTAAACTCCCGACATAAACGTCCGAGGTGCCCCCTGTAAAGACCTTGCTTCCAAAGCCGCACACATCCCCAGAGCAATTTTGCGGAGTCAAGTTTTCAGCCGTAATTACAATATCATTTTCATTGACAATCGTAAACTTGGAGGTCGTATTAAACGATTCCCCAAAAGTAAACTGGATAGAATCGAGTTTGCTCTTTTGCTTGAGAGATTTATCAAAATGCACATACAAACTATCGGCACGACCATCACCGTTTCGGTCAATCGCAATGGCATTTGACACGCGGGGAACCGGCGGAGCCGCAAACACAAGGTCCGTCCACACGGACACACCTGCAGCAGCACCCTTCGCCGTAAGCGTCACGCCCGACACAGGCGCATTAGCACGGACAAAGAATGTTGCTTTTCCATTTGCATCCAAATTCACAGCATTGATTTTATTTCCGTCCACAGTATCCAAAACATCAATATTCACATCGGAGAATGATAGATTTATCTTTCGATTGTAATTGTTGACCTTCGCCCATTCTTCAAAGAAGGCAATATTCACTTGATAGGTCGCATACGCCCATTCGCCAATTTGCGCCGTATCGCCAGAAACATTTTTCCCGAGAATAGTCCAATCCGTCTTCATAAAAGCAACGCTTGGCACCGCATAAGAGGGAACCGTAATTTCAACTTTAGTCTTTTGGCTGGGATCTGCCTTCAACGTAATTTCCAAGAAGTAATGACCAGGAGCAAGGGCAACATTCGACACAATCGCCGCCGAGTCAATGTAGAATGTCGAATCGCTTGTAATTACGATGCCTTCGTAATGCGTTCCGACATCAAGAATTTCAGGTTCTGCAAGATTTCCGCCGGTGAGAGTAAACGTAGAGACGCCTCCAATCGTATCCAGTTCCGTTGAATTTGCATCGTAATTGCAAGACAGCTTATTTTTCTTATTGATTTGCCAAATTTCAAAACGCTTTCCTTCATCGCGATTATCAGACGTCAAGAAAATCGACGCATCCACATGCAAGTCAATGGAGGTGCGCATGCGGAAATTCGAGGAACCCGTATGGCGTTCAACGTAAAAGATGTGGAAATCATAAGTCTTTCCAGGAACAAGCTTGTTCCCAGTATTTTGACCAATCGTATCGAGATCCACGGCACCCGCCACTTGGGCGTGCTGGCCACCGATATCTACAGCCAATCGATTATCAATAAACACCCAAACGTCATCGTCTCCATAAAAATCAAAATACTGCCCCGGAACATATTCAAAGGTCGCCTGAATTTTTGCAGTATAGCCAAAATTATGCTTGCCGATTTTTGTTCCCTTAAGTTGGTCAAAATAAGGATTCGGAACGGTCTTTGCATCATCGAGATATTCAAAATCATCCAGTAGGAACATGCCATCTGAATTCTTTTCGTTGCCTTCCGATATGCGGTCTTTCGACACTTCTGCAAGCCAAAATCCATCATCGTCCAAAGAAACATAAAGGTCGCGGCAAGTCATATTGGTGTACTCGTTACCCGCAGTATCCATGCCGATAACCTGTGGCAAGAACCAGCTATCCAAATGATCCGTAATCTTGCAGTTTTCCGGGAACGGATTTGCACGAACAGGAACGCCGTTTGGACCGAGATTGTATTCGACCATGCCCGTCACAGCCTTCGATTTGCCAGAGCATCCACCCGACCCAAAATCAGCGCTCACACCGTTTGCCGGGTCGCCATTTTTACCGCTACCGTCTCCATCGCCCTTAGTTCCATGAAGCCAGTCGTAAACAGTCACAGGAATTTTCTTTAGCGGGCAATCGCCAAGAACGCCAGGATATTTCGAAAATAGCGCGGGCACATCCGTCTTGTAGCCTTGAACCCAAATCGTATCCGAAAGGGCCGCCACAGAATCAAGCGCAATTTCAGTCGCCATAGTCGGTTCCGTCGAGACCAAGCCTTCGGCGCCGACATAATTAAATCCGACGGTCTGTTTAAAGTAAACCTTGAAATCGCTTTCAGGGGCATCTACCGTAGCCTTGAACCACCCGCAGTAATTTTCAAGCGAAGTCATGGTGGCTACAGAATCGCCGCCCATATAAAGGACAGCATTCGTATTCGACCACGGAGTAAAGAAAGCAATTGTTTTTTGTTGGCCGCTTGCAAAAGCAGCCGTAATGCCTAGAAACAGCCCTAACACATATTTTTTCAACATCCCGACACCTTTTTTGGGGATAAATCTAAAACGGGAAGCGTACAAAATCACACAAAAAAAGGGCGAGCTTTGCAAAGTGTCCTCTACAGACAACACTTGTTTGGATTCTATCGCCACTGCGTGGCCCCAGAATGACAGTCGTGAGTAAAGCTTCCGTATGACACAAATGCAAAAAGCGGCCCGTTTTAACGGGTCGCCTTTTAATCTTTCGCACCGAAGGTGCCATCTTTTACTCAAAGGACCGAAATATCTCCCGTATGGAATATATGCTTATTTTGCGAAATTAGGCGTTTTTACGCAGGAGAAATCATTGACAAAATGAGAAATTAGTCTTTAACACAACGGATGGAAATGGCTTTGTCCTTTTCGAGCCCCCATCGAGCCCCCTCACTATTATGTTTTTGCAGCCCCACATAGCGAGCATTATACCAATCACATTCTGTAGAGCTCCAAAAATACGCTTCGGTACTATCGCCATAGAAACCGCCAATAAAATCCCTGTGCCCCGCAGGAAGAGCCGAAAAGCCGAATAAATCCGTGCCATTTCCACTGTTAAAACTCCAACCCGATACAGACTTGAGTTTTGTTCCAATAGAATCGTCTGTCATCACAAACAACCTATTCCATTCACTAGCATCAGGAATATGCCATCCGTCAAAGCAAATTCCACGCACTGGGTACATTGGTGAACATTTCTTGCCATAACCGCAGCCATTGCCATTTTCACTGAATACGCCAACACTATCCATTGCTGCTGTCCAAGTATAAAGTCGTCCGTATTTAGAGCAATTTTTGTCGTTATTGTTATAACAATAGCTATCTACAGTTTTGTAGTTGAGGTTTTCCGCCATCCATACCTGATTACCAATTTTCACCGTTTTATACGTTTGTCCATCACGCAAATCTTTGAGCGTATTTGCCTTTGCATCATAGACACAATCTTCATTAACTTTTTTTGCGGACTCACTTGGTTTAGGTTTTACAGAGCTACTTGATTTTGCGGAACTGCTACAGGATTTTTCATAAGATGATAGAGAGGAACCCGTGTCATCAACGGGATTCACAGACGAGTCGCTTTCACCGCACGCGGCAAAGAAAAACATTGCGATAGACAAAATAAGAGCATAAATATTATTCATTCCAACGCTCACTACAAATGAACCATTTTTTGTCCGCAATATACAAAACAAGCTATTAAAAAAAACACATCAAAAAAGCCCCCGGTTTTAACCGAGGGCGAAATTCACTGGATCCTTCGACTCCGCCTTACGGCTTCGCTCAGGATGACGTAATGCGCGGAGCGTTCACCCCGCTACATATATTACTTATAAAGCGGGTGCTTCTTGCAGAGAGCGACGATGTCTTCGCGGATCTTGGCGAGAGCGGCTTCGTCGTCCTTGGCCTGGATTGCACGGTCGATGATACGAGCCACTTCACGGGTGTCTTCTTCGTCGAAGCCACGGGTCGTGATAGCTGCAGTACCGAGACGAACACCGGACGGGTCCATCGGCTTGCGCGGATCGAACGGAATCGTAGAACGGCTGCAGGAGATGCCAACCTTTTCCATGGCCACTTCGGCTTCCTTACCGGAAACGCCCTTAGAAGTCATGTCGACAACGATGAGGTGGTTGTCGGTACCATCGCTGATGACCTTGTAACCGAGCTTCTGCATTTCGGCGCACATAGCCTGAGCGTTCTTGATAACGTTCTTGGCGTAGGTCTGGAATTCCGGCTGCAAAGCTTCGAGGAATGCAACAGCCTTACCGGCGTTGATGTGGTCATGCGGGCCACCCTGCATGCCCGGGAACACGCCCTTGTCGATTTCCTTGGCCAAAGAAACTTCCTTGAGTTCGCCCTTCACCATCTTCTGGATCGTGCGGTCCTTGCACATGATGATAGCAGAACGCGGGCCACGGAGAGTCTTGTGGGTCGTGGTGGTCACGATGTCGAAGTACGGCACCGGAGATTCGATTGCCTTACCGGCGATGAGGCCAGCAATGTGAGAAATGTCAGCCATCGTGAGAGCGCCAACTTCGTCTGCGATTTCCTTGAAGCGCTTCCAGT
>JAEEGJ010012466.1_pt1 | contig 21040 bp, 19 predicted proteins | sample 8958761 | NCBI WGS metagenome assembly JAEEGJ01 (sample SAMN16246546, study PRJNA631951) | gut metagenome | biome: gut microbiome; feature: rumen; material: RS-attached | host: Bos | place: Iran: Karaj | collected 2018-10
TTAAGGACCATTGGCGCCTGGGTTGCCAGTGTAAGGTTAAGGGCGACCTGAAGATTCACGTAGATGAGTCGATCCTGGGTGTTAAGGAGTACGAGTGTACCGTTATCTCTAACAAGAACGTGGCTACTTTCATCAAGGAGTTCAAGGTACAGCTGCCTGCTGGCGCTCACATGGACTTCCTGCCTGGTTCTTACGCTCAGATCCGTATTCCTAAGTTTGATTGCATCGACTATGATAAGGACTTCGACAAGAGTCTGATTGGCGACGAGTATCTGCCCGCATGGGAGAAGTTCGGTTTGTTCCCACTTAAGTGTAAGAACCCCGAGGACACCATCCGTGCTTACTCAATGGCTAACTATCCTGCCGAGGGTGATGTATTCATGCTTACCGTACGTATCGCTACACCTCCATTCAAGGCCGACCGTTCGGGCTTCATGGATGTAAATCCTGGTATCGCTTCAAGTTACATCTTCTCGCTGAAACCTGGCGACAAGGTAATCATGAGTGGCCCTTATGGCGACTTCCACCCACACTTCGACTCGAAGAAGGAGATGATTTGGGTTGGTGGTGGTGCCGGTATGGCTCCTCTGCGTGCTCAGATCATGCACATGACCAAGACGCTGCACACTACCGATCGCGAGATGCACTACTTCTATGGTGCACGTGCGCTGAACGAGGTGTTCTATCTCGACGACTTCCTGGGACTGGAGAAGGAGTACCCCAACTTCCACTTCCACCTGGCCCTCGACCGTCCAGACCCTGCAGCCGATGCAGCTGGCGTAAAGTACACTCCAGGTTTTGTACACCAGGTAATGCTGAACACCTATCTGAAGGACCACGAGGCTCCCGAGGATATCGAGTACTACATGTGCGGTCCTGGCCCCATGTCGAAGGCCGTGGTTTCTATGCTCGACTCGCTCGGCGTAGATCCCGAAAGCATTATGTACGATAACTTTGGCGGATAATCGCTTTTGTGAATATAAAAAAAAGTGAGGATGTACCTTTCGGCGCATCCTCATTTTTTATTTGATTAAAATCTCTCTTGCTTTGGCTATTTGCTCGGCCGTGGGCGGGGCCACATCCTTCAGCGTATAATCTACGCCCAGCTGTTCCCATTTAAAGGTGCCCAGGGTGTGATAGGGCAGAACCTCTACCTTCTGCACATTCTGCAGCGTGTCGATGGTGTGTCGCAGCTGTGTGAGCTGATCCTCGTCGGTTGTGATGCCAGGAACCAACACGTGGCGAATCCACACGGGCTTGTTGATGTTCGACAGATAGCGAGCGCAATCCAGAATATGCTCGTTGCCGTGACCTGTCAACCAGCGGTGCTTCTCGCTGTCGATATGCTTGATATCGAGCAGCACCAGGTCGGTACTCTGCATCAGGCGCTCAAACTTACCAAAGAAAGGCTCCTCGCGGGTAAAAGGCTGGGCAGCGGTGTCGAGACAGGTGTTGATGCCGCGTCGATGTGCCTCCTCAAACAGGTCGATCAGGAAATCAATCTGCAGCAGCGCCTCGCCACCACTCACGGTTATGCCGCCATCGGGGCCCCAGTAGCTGCGGTAGCGCTCGGCTTTGTTCAGCAGCTCGTCAACTGTAGCTGTGGTGCCACAGGCATCCGAGCCCAATTTCCATGTGTCAGGATTGTGGCAGTAGCGACAACGCATGCGGCAACCCTGCATGAAAATCAGAAACCGAATCCCTGGCCCATCAACAGAGCCAAAGGATTCGGTAGAGTGTATATAGCCTGTACTACTCATTACAGACTCTCGTGAGATTGACGTGCAATTACATCCTCCTGCTGCTCGCGAGTCAGGTCGATGAACTTCACAGCGTAACCCGATACACGGATGGTGAAGTTAGCGTACTCGGGCTTCTCAGGATGCTCCATAGCATCGCGCAGCTTCTCAACACCAAACACGTTCACATTCAGGTGGTGAGCACCACGGCTGAAGTAACCGTCCATTACGCGAACCAGCGTGTTAGCACGCTCCTCGTCGTTCTGGCCCAGAGTGTTGGGGCTGATGGTCTGAGTGTTCGAGATTCCGTCGAGGGCATACTCGTAAGGCAGCTTAGCTACTGAGTTGAGCGATGCCAACAGACCGTTCTTCTCGGCACCATAGCTTGGGTTAGCACCTGGCGACAGAGGAGTACCAGCACGACGGCCATCGGGCAGGTTACCTGTGTACTTACCATATACCACGTTAGATGTGATGGTAAGGATAGAGCAGGTTGGGGTAGCGTTACGATAGGTAGCGTGCTTGCGAATCTTCTTAACGAAGGTCTTCAGCAGCCATACAGCAATCTCGTCGGCGCGGTCGTCGTCGTTACCATAGCGTGGGAAGTCGCCCTCGGCTACATAGTCAACGTTGAATCCCTCTTCGTCGCGAATCATCTTTACCTTTGCATACTTAACAGCAGAGATAGAGTCGACTACGTGTGAGAAACCTGCGATACCGGTAGCGAATGTACGACGTACGTTGGTATCAATCAGGGCCATCTCGGCAGCCTCGTAGAAGTACTTATCGTGCATGTAGTGAATCAGGTTCAGGGTGTTTACATATACACCAGCCAGCCAGTCCATAGCCTGGTCGAAGCGTGGAGCCAGCTCCTCCCATGTCAGGTACTCGTCCTTGATGGGGCGGAAACCTGGAGCAACCTGCTCGCGGGTCTTGGCGTCGACACCACCGTTACATGCATACAGGAAACACTTAGCCAGGTTGGCGCGTGCTCCAAAGAACTGCATCTCCTTACCGGTCTGTGTAGCACTTACACAGCAGCAGATGCTATAATCGTCGCCCCATACAGGACGCATCACCTCGTCGTTCTCGTACTGGATCGAGCTGGTCTTAACCGAGATCATGGCAGCGTACTTCTTGAAGTTCTCGGTCAGTCGTGGCGAGTAAAGTACGGTGAGGTTTGGCTCGGGTGAAGGACCCATGTTCTCCAGAGTGTGCAGGAAACGGTAGTCGTTCTTGGTCACCATGTGGCGTCCGTCCATACCCATACCACCTACCTCGAGAGTAGCCCAAACGGGGTCGCCCGAGAACAGCTCGTTGTATGATGGGATACGTGCGAACTTAACCATGCGGAACTTCATTACCAGGTGGTCGATCAGCTCCTGTGCCTCGCTCTCGGTCAGGGTACCCTCTTCCATATCACGCTGGATGTAGATATCCAGGAATGTAGATACACGACCTACCGACATGGCAGCACCGTTCTGAGTCTTGATGGCAGCCAGGTAGCCGAAGTACAGCCACTGTACAGCCTCGCGAGCGTTGTTAGCAGGCTGCGAGATGTCGAAGCCGTAGATCTGAGCCATAGCCTTCATCTCCTTCAGGGCCTTAATCTGCATTGAGATCTCCTCACGCTGACGGATGATATCGTCGCTCATTACACCGGCACCGCAGTTGCGCTTGTCGGCCTCCTTCTCGGCAATGATAAAGTCGATACCATACAGAGCCACACGACGGTAGTCGCCTACGATACGGCCACGGCCATAAGTATCGGGCAGACCAGTCAGGATGTGGTTGTGACGTACGTGCTTCATCTCCTCGGTGTAAGCATCAAATACGCCGTCGTTGTGGGTTTTGCAATACTTTGTGAAAATCTCGTGCAGCTTCTCTGATGGCTTGTAACCGTAGTTGGTGCAAGCCTGCTCAGCCATCTTAATACCGCCAAAAGGCATGAAGGCGCGCTTCAAGGGTTTATCAGTCTGCAGACCAACTACCTTCTCCAGGTCCTTCTTACTCTCGTCGATGTAGCCAGGGCCATAAGCTGTCATGCTCGATACGATCTCTGTCTCCATGTCGAGCACACCGCCCTTGGCACGCTCTTCCTTCTGCAGCTCCTGCAGACGGCCCCACAATACGTTTGTGGCATCTGTAGGCTCAGCCAGGAAGGTCTCGTCGCCCTCGTAAGCTGTGTAGTTGTTCTGAATAAAGTCTCTGAGATTGACCTCCTCGGTCCACTTGGTTCCTTTAAAACCACGCCATTCTTTACGCATAAATCAATTAGTGTTTTATATAAAAAAAATAATACCTATTGCAAAATCGGGTGCAAAGGTACTATTTTTTTTTGGACTACGCAAATATTTACGTAGCAATAATTGATTATTTTGATTTGGCGCAATTGATTTAGCGTACCAACTTCTTGCCATCTACAATGTAGATGCCGTGTGGCAGCTCGTCGACGCTGGTGGCCTGTACGCGGGTGCCGTTCAGCGTGTAGATGCCTTTTTGCGCGTTGATGGTCTTGCTGGCCTCTACCTGTTTGATGCCGCTGGTTGCCTGTCCACCCAGTCCGCGAACAAAGCCTGCATACACGTGCTTGCGATAGTAGTTGATATCCCAGATGCCCACGGGCTCGCCTCTACGCCACATGTATTGCGCGTCGGGTACATCGGTAGGGCACCACTGGCAGATGCCCCATTGCTGTTCGGCTGGTATCACGCGCAGGTACTCCTTGATAATCCACTCGTAAAAGTCGGCCATCTTCTGGTGTTCGGCCTCGGTAAGCTGTACAGTTTTAATTTTGTCGCCCCATCGGTTGTTGGTGCCGCGCACATAGCCCATGTCCATCTCGCTGATGCGGCACAGCTTGCCGCTGGCTGCCATCACCTCGAACATGGTGGTGATGTGCTGCTTAATGCTGTTCATGGTGTTGTCGTCCTCAAAGCAGCAGATGTGCATCTGGGTGCCTATGCCATCTATGTGGGTTTCGCCGTCGGCCTCCCATTTCTTAATCCAGTTTACCAGGCTCTTTACCTTTTTGTTGCCGTCCCAGTCGCTCTCCAGGTTGTAGTCGTTAATAAACAGCTTCACGTCCTCGGGGCCGTACTTGCGAGCCAGTCGGCAGGCTTGGCGCACGTAGTCGAGATCGCCCAGATGGTCTTGCCAGAAGAAGGCATCGCCACCCACATCCCAGGTACCTTTCTTATAGGCGTCGGAGTGCTGCAGCGTGTAGTTGCCCTGACCGTCGTTGCCATCGCCAGCGATAGCCTCGTTCACCAGGTCCCAAGCCTTTACCTTGCCGTCGCAAGCCTCCATCATACCCTTAATCCACTTGTCCATGGCGTATATCAGGGTGTCGTGGCGCACCTGCTGACTCTGCCCGCTGATCAGACTGCGCAACCAGGCGTTGGGCTGCTGCGAGTGCCAGGCCAGGGTGTGGCCGTAAACGTTCAGTCCGGCCTCGGTGGCAGCTTGCACGTAGCGCTTCACGTTGGCAAAGTTCATATTGCCGTTGGCATCCACGCAACTGCCCATCTTCATGGCGTTGCCAGCCACGGTTTCGGTAAAGTTCTTGTTCACCAGGTTTCTGAATGTCTGATTGGTAAAGTAATCGTTCACGGTGGTGCCGATGCCCAGTTTAAAGTTGGGGTACTTTTCGTAGTTGATATAATCTTTCAGGGCCTGATAATTGTCGAGATAGCGATAGTTGCTATTGTTAGGTTTACCCTGTTCAAATTTCTCTTGAGCTGCCATGGTTGTGGTTAGGCTGGCAGCAAGTACACACATAAGTAATTGTTTCATTGTGATATTTACGTTGATAATTATTAGCTATTGTAATATTGCGGCTACAAAGGTACACGTTTTTTTCGAGAAACCATCAACAAAACAAAAAAAGAGACAAAACTTTTTTTTGTTTTGTCTCTCCAGTTAGTTACAGTCAAAATTTGGCTACTACTCACAGCCCCATGCAACTGGTAGCCCCCAGCGCCGTTACTATCGCCGTGGCGATACTTGCAATCATCTGTACGATGAACTTCAATGTTTCCTTCTTACTCATAATGTTTCATGTTTAATCTTTAATGATTAGGCACAGATTACACGGTTCTCTTTTAGAGAAACGCAGCTCTTTTTCGTTGATAACAGCCGTGTCCTTTTTTAAAAGGCCGTGTTAATCCGTGCCTAAAACTAGTCGCCGATTGGTTCGTGGTTGCTACCACCACCAGTATTTCCACCGCCTCCGGTATTGCCGCCGTTGCCACCGGTATTGCCGCCGTTGCTGGGCTGTGGGTTGTCGGGATCTTCCACATCGCCGCTGTCACTCGAGGTAACACGCTTAACCTCCTTGCCGGTGCGGTCGAAGCAGGTAATCTGCACAGCCGTCTTCGAGAGCTCCTCCTTCAGGTCAACATCTGGGGTGAAGATGATGCGGCGACTCGAAATCAGTCCGGCCTTTACCTTGTTCACATCGTCCACGCTCTTGGCGCGCAGGCCGAATCGCATCGTACCCAGTCCGGGCAGCGCCACGCTGTGACCCTCGGTGGCCCATGCCTTAATTACTTCGCCAGCTGCATCCCAGCAAGCCTGCATCACACCTTTGCTAACTCCGCTACGCAGGGCAGCCTCCTTAATCACTTTGTCCTGATTCAGGGCGGTGTACAACTCAGGCAACATCACGTAGCGGTACGTGCCAGCGTAAGTGCCAATCTTAATCAACTGTTCGGTTGCTTTAACTTTAAGTGCCATAATAAAATTACGTTTTAAAGGGTTTAACATTAAATTTTTGTTGCCTAACTAGGGAGATTTTTTTCTCTAACTAGCGAGATATTTTTCTCCTTTGTTTCGACATTACAAAGGTACAACATTCGCCGCCACCGTTTAGGCGATGGCAGGCGATGCCGTGCGATAGGCGAACTTTTTTTCCTACTTTTTTAGGGTTCGCCAAGGTGTTCTACTATGGCTTTTACCTGTCGTGGGGTAAATGCCTTGCAGGTGGGCTGATAGCCGGTGGCTTGCAGTTGTTCCAATAGCTGGGTGCAGCGGTTAATCCACGCCATCAGGTGGTTAACGGCTGTGCGTGGCATGCTCTCAGGAAAATACATCAACGCCAGCTCCTTCTTGGTATAAGCCCTAATGGTAAATGTATCCATAATGTTTAATGTTTAATCCTTAATGTAAAAAACTCACTAAAGTCCTTACACCCTTTGGGCAGCTGATGGTGCTGCAGATTGGGTAACACCTGCTGCAACTGTAGGAACAATCGCTCGCCTGGCTCATCTTGGTCGGGATACATGTGGAAGGTAGTTGACAATTGATCATTGATAATTGACAATTGTTCCACATCCTTTTTGGTGAGCAGGGTGGCCGAGGGGATGGCGATGGCTTTATGACCAGCCGATAGCATGGACCAGCAGTCGGATGCACCCTCGGTAATAAACAGCGGTTCGCCTGGCTTCAGCATGTTGAGTACGGGCAGGTTGTAAATGCCGCACTCGGCGCCTGGTGGAAATCGGAAACGGGGTAGGGCACCTTTCACCAAGTTGCGGTTCTGCACACCCACCAGCTGCCCCTCTTTATTATAATAAGGTATCTGCAACCAGGGTACACCCTTGCGGTCGGTCCACGAGGTTAACCGGCACCACCACACCACGCGGGGATCAATCAGTCGCTCGTAGAACAGGAACTTACGTGCAGCCTCGTTCAGCCACGGGTGCTCAAAGTATGGCTCGTAGCGACTGGCATCAAATGGCTGTGGCGCATCGTCCTTTTGGACTGGTTGCCACTCGTCAATGATTACATTGTGCTGATCGGCCAACCATCGGCATGCATCTTTAAACTCCATGTGCAGGTAGCGCATCACCAGATCGATGGTGCCACCCGTAGCCCCGCACACAAAGCAGCGGTAGGTGTTGGTCTTTACACGGAACGACAGACTGGGGTGGCTATCGGCATGAAACGGACAAAGACTTTTGTGATGCTTTACACGCAGTCCAAGTCGCTCGGCGACCCCCTCAATAGGCAGGTCGCGGAGCTTTTGCAGTTGTATCTTATCCATTATAATGTTTAATGTTCAATCTTCTTAAGGTACAACTCCGTCTTGGTATAAATCCCCGTTTGGGCGCAGTACTCGATGAACTTACGATGCACCCATTTGCGCAGCTGATTGCTGGCACCCTCAATGGGCTTGTTCTGACTTTTGCGTAGAGCCTCTAACTGGGCCTTGTTAAACTGGGTGGGCAGGTCGTCGAGCATATTTCTGGGGCCTCGGCGTTGGCTGTCGTTCGCACCCTCTTCGCCGTTGCTTAGCATAGTGGCAAATAGCTGCATCTTGCTCCAAAGGTCGTGATACACTAGCCATTCTACCAGTTCGGCCATCGCCTTTGTCCATGTCTGGTTGTTCAGTATCCACAGCACGCATCCTGCCTTCCAGGCCGATACCAAGCTACGGTGTGATATTTCGAACAGTACGTCGTCGTCGGTCAGATCGGCCAGCGTGGCCATATCCTCAGCCAATCGATCGATAAGCTTGTTGAGTGGACGGATAATGTATCGGCCCTTGCTGTTACCAAGACGCTCCAGGTACTCATCCAACTTCTGGTAAAACTCATCGGGATAGTTACCCTGACGGGGGATGCGACCACTACGCTCACCACGGGGCTTGAACGAGAACACCATGCGACCGAAGGTTCCGTTAAACAGCTCGTACTTATAAAAACGACGGGTGGCGCCAGGGGTGCTTGAGAAGGTGAGGTTGGCGCGCAGGATAGGGTTGCCGCTTACACCATCGGCTGTGGCACGCAAGGCACCTGCACGGGCACGATCGTAAACATTTCGCAGCAACTGCGACAGTTTTTTATGACTACCACACAGCTGGTCGGCCATCTCAACCTCAGGCATATTAAAGTACTGTGTGCGACCGCCCTGTGCCTCGAGTGCCATCGCGTTCTGTATGAATGCCGGGTTGGTGGTGTCGGTTGGCGGGAAATAGATGGCCACCTCGGGACGTACTTTATCCTTGTTGTTGCCTTTGCCCTTGGGTAGCTTTGCCCATTCTACCAATTTGTTCATCTCTACCAGGTCGTGCTCGGTAAAGTCGCGACAGATGGCATTAATAAGGTTCGGAAACTGCCCCTTGTTATCGCCACTATTGGCCACCAGGTTGGCCATCATGCCGCATGGTTCCTTCCAACTGTTGTCGGGGTACATAAATTCCGTGCCGCTGATGTGTGCGCCAAGTACGGGGAAGAACATCGGAACCAGGGGCGCGTGCATATCTTTTGATGCCTGCGAGAGTAGAAGTTTTATACTTTCTGTGCCTTTACCAAGGTTTGGCATCGCAGGCGCTGTGTTATTTGAAATCTCGTATTTCATTGATAATCTGCTTTTTAGGTGAATTAATACTACTAATGATATAACCCTCGCGTTCCAGTTCCAGTTGTTCCAATTATTATTCTGGTAGTCCCAATTGCCCTTATTTTCTTATATAACTATCTATATATCAATTAGTTATAAATGTTTAAAAGGGTTATTTGCTCCGCAAAATAAAACTGGAACATTTGGAACTGTCACACGTTTCAGGGCCATTTGCTGTTGGGTTAGCCTTCCTCTATAAGGCCACTCAATCCCTCGCAAAGTTCGATGTACACCTCGTGCGTATAACGTGCCAGATTGAGCACATCTTCCTCACGCATAGGTTTGAAGTTTGGTCGGTACGTTCCATCATCGCGCATGGTAATCGTAATGTGCTTACCCTCGAAAACCCTTGGATTGTGCTTAACCGGTGCTTTGGGTGGCAGCTCGATAAACGTGTAGTGTGGGTCACGACTAAGGAACTCATCAACGATGTTTTCCGAATCGAATTTCAGCATTCCGCTGTACACCTTACCAGGCTGCATACGCTGCCCGCTGTGCAGAATCGTCTTCAAGTCGCAACCAAGCTCCGTGTTGGTGTGCCACCCACGTTCTTCGGCTTTATGCTTACGATAAGCAACAGCCAGAGGTTCGTTACTGTTCTTAAAAAAGTCGTTTAGGATTTCTCCCACGAGGCGAGGGCCGTACTGTGCTTCAGACCCTGCGCGAGAATTAATTCTCTTTGTCATTATTACCTCGGGCAAACAGATGTGACTGCTGCCCTCGGCATCAGGGAGAAATGCCTACTTTTGGTAGGCACAACGGTAGGCATGACGGTAGGCATAAGGGGATTGGCAAAATAAAAATTGAGCGTAATATGCTGATAATTAGCAACATTACGCTCTATTGAAAATAACTAAAAAAATAATATCTGCCTACTTTTCTGCCTATCTTTGCTTTTTTCTTATGCTTAGGCCTGCCTGCTTTGATGCCTGCATTTTATCGAAATAACCTATTTCGCGCAGGGCATCTTCGTTTTCCATTACCAGTTTCTTCATTATTTCTGTCATGCTGTCGGTAAGGTGTTGCAGCAGGAAGGCACAGTCATCCAGAATGGGGCGGAAGTTATTGATACTTTTGGCTCCATGAAGGTTTTTGAACCTTTGTCCATTTTTGTCAATAAAATGCGACTTCAATATCTGTTGGAAACCTCGATAAGGCTTAACGTATTGAGGTTCGCCGGTCAGCATCTTAAATAAATCGCGTAATTCTCCCTCCTTACCAAGCCATATCAAGTCAAATTGTTGGTTGACACCCGAGAACAGCTTTCGCCAGTCGTCGGGCGAAGCGTTCAGTTTGTTGGCCTGTGTTAATCGCTGGCCCATGATATCTATCAGCTTGTCGGTAAGCAGAGCTGTCTTGGTGAAGGTGGTGCCGTTTGGGCGGAAATTGTTTTCATTCTTATCCTTGCGCGATCTGATTGTATCAGCTATCTTATCAGATAACCACTCATCCGAATCCTCGTACTTATTAATCCAATCTGATAATTCCTCGCTCAGCTCTATTACTTGCTGATGGAATTCTTGCAGTCTGGTGTCATTGTATTCTTTCAACTCGAGATTTAGTTTATCAATCAGTAAGTCGCAAACGGTTTCGCTATAATATGTATTATAATGCTGTGCCAATGTTGCTCTTACAATATGAAATACTGTACCTGATACTATTTGTTTGTCATATTCGGTTGCGTCAGATTTCCATTTTCTGATATCGAGTAATAAGTTGTCCCAGAGCGAGTTCATTATGCCTTGATTGATGTCTCGTGTGTATAGGAGATAATCCAATAAACAGGCCGACTTATAAAATACATCGTATTCTGTTACATCAAGCCCGTTGAGGCGGCCTCTACATGGTTTGAAAACCTTAAAACAAGTCAAGAGTAGCGGATGCGTCTTGAACGTGTTTTGGAGCTTTTCTTTTTCTTTTAATTTCAGCAGTCGTTCCATTTTTCTGTTTATTGATGAATTCTACAGCGTTATCAAGCCATTTGTTTATATTATATTCTCCAAAGAGATTTTGAGAGAAAAGCATCGAGAAGGTGTCGGCTTTCATTGGAAACATCAGTCGCACATCTTTACCGCAAACAACCTCCTGTCCGTTCTCATAGGCTAACGACAGGCCAAAGGCCTCACTCGTTAAATTACTACCAATCATTTCTATGATATTTTGGATATCGTGTTTACGTTTATCTACGATGCGTGATCCCAAGGGATTATCTAATTCTAATTTACCTCGCTTTGCCTCCCACACTTCTTTCAATAAATGTTTTAGAATAGGAGTCTTATTGATAAACTCCATTACACGAGGGTCTAATGTACCAGTTCCGAAGTAGATGGTCATTTTTCTTACTTTCAGTTTGTCCTTCAGAATGAGTTGGCGGTTATAATCCCAAAAATCTTTCGTTACCGTTACAGGCTTGATTTTTATTCCAAAACCGTAACCATGCCCCTGTATAAGCATGTTTAAGCTATCCTGCAAAAGCTGGGCCGCCACGTCTGTATTGCGCCAGGCATCATTCTCTTTCATAATTGCGATCAAGTTTCTACCTTCGCGAAAATCCATGAATATGTGGCTGTAGGGATTCTCGGCTACATTTTCCTTGCTGATAACATCAGGTTCGTGCGGCATGCTACTTTGGTGCTTTAGCCACATGTGCCTAATTTTCTCGTTTTCCAGCCTTAACCATACCACACGACCAGAGCCATGAGCCAGTACCTTGCACGGGAACGTTTCGGCAACCGCACTTCGTTTCTTTATTCGCTGTATTTTTACATCCGTATTTCTGTCGCCAAACAGACGGTCTAACCAAAGGTTTTTATCCTTTGTCGACATGTCAATTTTAGTGTTTTGTGGAATAAAGAAATCGTATTGTACCGCATCAACGGGACAAAATTCATAGGTGTAAAGAGCATAAATATCCATAGATTTATTTTGGGTTTAATTGATAATTGGCTACAAAGATAATGAATAATTACCAAAAAAGTGAAGGTTACGCTATTAATTTGAAATTTAATTGTAATTTTTCGTGTTTTATTCCAGATTTTTCCTATATTTGCACACATAACCTAAAAAATCAGTTCGATATGGGACGTAATATTAACCGAATTAAAGTCGTGTTGGTCGACAAACATAAGACCAATAAATGGCTTTCCGAACAATTAAATGTAGCACCATCTACCGTAAGTAAATGGTGCACCAACGATGCCCAGCCACCACTCGAAACCCTCATGCAGATATCCCGCCTCCTGGAAGTGAAGGTTGACGACCTGTTGAGATTTGATGAACTGCCAGAAATTTCGTAGAGTTGGGCGTTCAAGTTTTTTATTCAGCAGTCTATTAATAACTAAAAACAATAAGCTTATGGGATTTTTTAAGAAATTATTTGGTCAGTCGGATGATGAAGAGCTGAACGATGACTTTTACGAGAGTTTAGACTATTCAAATGATGATGACGACGTTGACGACGATTATGATGATGATGTTGATCTTGATGATGATTCTTCTGACTCATCCGATACTTATTATTCTATTGCCAAAGTTCGTGTGGTTGGTTTTGATGATTTGGAGGATGCAGATAAAGATTATGTTAGGACTCGACTTGAGGAAGATAGCCATGTATATCTTCGTTATGATTTTGACTCTCCAAACAAGCAGCAGGCTTTGCAGGTATATAAGCATAGTTGGTTGTTAGGTTATATTGAACCCAGCAAGTCTGAGATAGTTCATAGTTATCTGCGTGATTCAAAGATTGGGGCTGTTATCGTTTCTAAAATTACAAGCAAGGATTTCAAGGTATTTATTGACTTGAAAGTTTATTATGATGATCCGCATGGCAAAGAGTTGCTTCCATATTATCCAATGGAAGGACGTCAGCTAGATGTTGTTGAAACAGATTTGTGGACTGGACAAGAAAACTGGACAACTGATTGGTTCCTGAATCTATATACGGATGAACTGTCATACAAATATAATGATATGTTTGATGATGACGTAGATGATGATGAGAAATCAATGGTAGATATATGGTTCATGGGCTGGTGTAGAAGCTATTTTGACGGAACATGTATAACTAAGAAAGGTAGTGAACATTATGTAGACTATCTGACTTCAGAAAGTGCTAAAGCCGTTTTACGAAAGCGCATAGATGCCTATCTGGATAATAAGTGTTTGCATTTTGCTGATAGGGAACAGTTTTCAGATTCAGAGATAGAGGATGATTTAGAGGAGGAATCAGAATCCCCTGCTGTTGCTAAACGATATGATGATACGTATCAGATAAGTTATATTGATGGTCAAGGCAAACGACAAAGTAAGACAATTAAAAATGCAAACTTCTCTACTTTTGTAGCTGGCATCAAGTATCGTGAGAATTGGGAAGAACTTGTTTCGAAACTTTCCGACGGAATGATAGTTCTTTTGAAGAAGGAGCCTGACAATGAATATGACTCATCAGCAATAGCTGTATATAATGGAACCGATCTTTTGGGCTATATTCCTCAAAAGGATATTCCTGCAGTTGGTTGGTGCTTGAATGGTGATGAGTTAGAGGTACAGATTGAATATATAGATGAGGATTATGTAAGTCTTATTATTCCTGCAACGTTCCAAAATCTCTCTAATTGCGATGAAGAAGAATTAGAAGGAGTAAGATTCTCAAAAACAGAGCGAACCAAGTATGAGGTCGGTGCCTATCTGGAAGACAAGAACGGAATCACAAAAGAAGAATTCTTGAAAGGTGTCAAACAACAAAGAGGTATTATTTAGTTGTATACTTAATTAATAATAATCGGGAAATTCATATTTATGGTATTTCCCGATTATTATTTCTGGTAAATGATTCTTTCGGTTTTAGTAGCGACCCTCCAGGTATCCAATTGATTCTAAGCTCATCAAACATTTTAATTTGTTCCTTTGTAAGTGGTGTGCCGCCATAACTATTCCCATATGGTCCACGCTGTTTTAAATGTACAACTTTGATTCCAAGTTTAAAACCATCGACAGGATCAACGTATGAAGATTTCAAACAGTCATATCCTTGTTCAATAAAGAGTTTTAGATGAATATATATGTTCTTTAATTTTTCCTCATTTGGATCCCAAATAAATCCTAAATTATCTAACTCCTTTATTTGCTCGTTGGTTAATATACCATATGCATAGCCTCTTTTTATTTGTCTTAAAGAACAAATCCAGTTGCCAAGCGTAGAACGGGGAATTTTGGTCGGAGGAAAACAATGGTGAATTCTTATATATTTCTTTAACTCTTCTAAATGTTTGAAAAATGTTATATCCTCAAGTTTTCTGTAATTCTTCAGAATCTCAAAGCCATGTACTCTGGTATCAATGTCTACAAATGGCATATCAAACTCTTTTAGATAAATTTGCTTTATTACATTATCAAAATTTTCAGTAGAAAAAGGTTGTGGAAGGAAATAGTTTCTTGCATATATAGTTTTGGGGAGTCCTTCCTCTCGAATTCGAATCAACTTTATCCCATTTTTTTTGCAGAAAATGTCTTTCTTGTTATCTTTTTCGATTTTTTCTTTGCCCTTATGCCATGCCCAACCATCATATTCAATTGCTATTTTGCATGATGGAGAATATACATCGAACTCAGTTCCATTTAGCTTATATCTGCTGATAGCATCAGTATACCAAAATGAAAAGTAATAGAATGTAGCTTGTTCTGGGAAAGATGTGCCCTTAATTGAACGGTATTCCCAATCAAAATTCAATGAATCTAAAAAAGCTTTTTGCTCATCATTCAGTGGAAATGCTCTGTTTCGGATTTTTCCAACCCAATACCCAAGATTTAGGTGACCTACATAAAATGTAGAGGGTACATTTGTGTCGTGCATTTCTTCAAAATATTTCTTTAATAGCGGACTGTATTTTTTCCATGTGTTTGAAGTGTCCCATACGATTTCGATTTCTTCGAGTAAATGTCTTTGATTATCATTTAGTGGACTATATCTATCCACTCTATCTTTACGTTTCCGTGGGGCACCAAAATATTTTAGTCTTTGACCACCAATCCATTTGTTTAATTTATAATCTTCTTTTTGTGAAACAGATGAGTGCCCATAGCGATCATAATAAGCTTTGGCTCTTTTGTACATATATTCCCAATGGCGCTCTCTGTATTGTAATTTAATTCCCAACTTATCGAAAAAGCGCATTTGTTCATGGGTTAGTTTTTCTTCACAGCGTAATTGGCGAACTCGTTCTAGGTACTCTCCAACAGGAATATTATGCCAGACATAATCTATGGGAAAGTTTATGTCTAGACATTCTTTCTTTAGTTCTCTGAATACAGATTCAATCTTCTGCCAATCAGATGTTGAAATTACTGATTTTTTTGGATAGTTTCCAGCCATAAACAATTATTTTATAAGATTAAACACTTTCTTTTATTATTTTTCGCTTCTGTCCTCATTTGACATAATTGTATTTTGTATGCTGCAAATTTAAAAAATAATTTTTGAATAACCAAATTCGATTTGTTGTCGATGAAATGTGGATGGTTATATATAATTATCGTATTTAAGTGAATAACTTATCTTAATAAGGTATGTACTATTAAATAATAGTTTTTATTTAGCTATATAGTTTATATTTTGATAGAGAATATTTATATAGGCAATTATAACCTATTAAAATTAAAGTTTGTTAAATTTTTAATCCGCATTTCTTGATGGTGTCGTGTCCTATAGGATGCTCTGCTATTTATTATTCATTTGGCGTATATAAACAACCTTATTCATATAATCCAAAATAGTCGTGCTTCAAGCAAAAGCTTGACACGGTAGGCCGGCAACTATGATATATAATTAGGCTTGCAAAAATGGCAAATATCTTCAATTTTCCGGATGAAATTTGGATAATATCATAAAATAATGTATCTTTGCATCGTTGATTATAAATAGAAACAATTATGGAAGCAAAAAAAACGTATAAACGCCGTACTCGCGAAGAAGTGGCTGCCTGGTTGCAAAGAGCCAGGGAGCGCAAGCAGGCTTGGGAAGAACAAACCCAGCTGGAACTGAAGGCTATGGCAGAGGAAGCCCGTCGTGCGAAGGAGTCTCACTATTTTGATTTTGCTGGATAAAATGAATGCTTTAAATCTGGAAATGGTGAACTCGCATGCGGAGTACTCGGTATTCCTGAGCCAGACAGGAAAGTATGTGTTTAAGACCGACTTTGATATCTTGTACGCTGTGGATTTCGAACTTGATAGCAATCCGTACTACACGGCTTATTGGTTTAATCTGACAAATCCCGAACACACAAAATCGCCAGGCGATGTGAAGATAGCTCAAACGGTTATTTGTATTATTGAGGAGTTTTTCCGTTTGAATCCCGAGGTGTTGCTCTACATGTGTAGCACAGATAAAGGCCAGCAAGCTCAACGAGCAAGACTATTCCTACGTTGGTTTAATGGTTACGAACAGCAGAAACGTTATCTCATAAAATCGACGGAGGTGAGAGGAATTGACCCTGATGGGAAACCGAGAAATGAGTATGTGGCTCTCATTGTGCCACGTATACATCCGCTATTGGATGAAATCGTAGAGCGGTTTGACGAAGAGATACAAATGTTCAACGATAATAAACCTGTCGAATAAAACTCTGTCGCCTAAATTAAGATATATGCCGAGGCATCCGTAAGGGATGGGCTCGGCTTTTTTATCCCTCGTTAAGTAATGCTATCAAGATTTAAGGGCAGGGAACGGCAGCTTGCCCGGATTGGATTGTGTATCTTCGTGATGTATTAATCATTAACGAAGTATTACAATGAAAGAGAATCTAAACAACATTCGCTTATCGGCCCACTTTATGCTGGGCGAGTTTATTAATCTGCAGAAGTATGCGGATAACATCCCTACCATGCAGGCGGTGGTGAACTTGACTTATGGCTGCCACATGCTATTGGAGCCTGCCCGTAAGGTGGTTGGGCCTATCATCATCAACTCCGGGTTCCGTTGTAGGCGGGTGAACGCTTTGGTTGGTGGCGTGAGTAACTCGCAGCACCTCGTAGGTCAGGCTGCGGATATCCGTCCTAAGGACGCGCGACAGTTCCAGCGGTTAATAGAATTCCTGAAGGCACACGACCAAACCGATCAGCTATTGACGGGTAACGGCTGGCTGCACATCTCATGGAATCCCATCGCCACACCAAGGCATGATGTAAGAGTAGGGTACTATAAGTAACCCTACTTTTCCATGGCCTTATAACTCTACCCCTCGAACACATAGCCAAGGCCCTGGCGGCTGACGATGTTCTGGGCGTAGAGGCCTAACTTTTTGCGCAGACGGGTGACGTGTACATTAACCGTACGTTCGGTTACGATGACATCGGCCCATACCGTGTCCATGAGTTGCTGGCGGCTGAGCACATGGTTGCGGTGGGCGAGCAACTGGTACAGCAGGTCGAACTCGGTACGGGTAAGACTGATGGGCTGACCATCGATAGTTACGGTTCGGCGATCTACATTCATCTTCAAACCGTTATAGTTCTGATAGCGTTTGCCCAAACGTGCCTCAACCACATTCATCACGTAATCGCCCAGCTTTTCGCAGTCGGTCACAATGTCGGTATATATTGTACCCAGCGTGTAACTATAGGCATGGCTGTTGACATCGCTAAGGGTTTGGGCCTTGATGCTGTCGCGCATGGTGTTGATGTCGGTCTCGATATCCCGCGAGGCATCGATGGTGAGGTTTTCGCGACGACCATTCAATACAACCATCATCTGTGTCAGGGCCTCGTTTACCAGATGCTGCATATCGCGCAAACGCGCATACTGTCCAGGTGTGAAATCCTCGCGGTTTTCGCGCAGATTCTTGATGGTCCGGGCCATCTTAAAACAGGCATCGCCTATTGATTCGAGCTCGCCTATCTGACGGAACATCATACGTATCTTATCCTTGGTGGCATCGGAAAGGTGATCGTTACTTACCTGCTCAAGATAGGTGGCAATCTCTATCTCCATATTATCGGCAATGGTTTCGTAGCGTTCGATACGCTCGTACTGGCGCTCAAACTCTTTCTTATTCTTCTCGTCGGTAAGCGTGCGCGTCATGCCAAACATGCGTTGCATGCGCTCGGCAAAATGGATAATCTCTTTTTGTGCCTGCATGACGGATATTTCGGGCGTTGCCATTACGCCGCCATCGATAAAGTGCAGGGTGGCGTTGGGTTTGGTAAGCTGGCGGTCGGGCAGCAAACGGCACACGATGCGCTCCATCTGCGGGATGAAACCGATGAGCAGAGCGGTATTAAGCACATTGAAACATGTATGGAACATGGCCAGTACCACCGGCAGAAGCGCTGTTTGTGAGCCTATAGCAGGATTGTAGCCAACGATGCTGCACACCAGATCTACGAACGGGTAGAAAACTATCAGCACCCACACCACACCGAACATATTAAACAGCAGGTGGGCTAATGCTGCGCGTCGGGCTTCGATGCCTGCTCCGAGTGCTGCCAGGTTGGCCGTAGCCGTGGTGCCGATGTTTTCGCCCATCACCAGGGCTATACCCATATAGATAGGCAGTACGCCCGTAGAGCAGAGTAGGATGGTGATGGCCATGACGGCTGCCGACGACTGTACGATGCAGGTGATGAGTGTGCCTGCAATCAGGAAGATAAAAATGGTGAGATAGCTGCTGGTATCGAACGATGAAAAGAAGCTTACCACCTGGGCATTGTGCTGCAGGTCCATAGCCTTACCAGCGCCGCTCAGCATAACGAGCGACCAGAACAGAAACGCCAATCCGAAAAGGAATTCGCCTGCATAGCGATGGCGCTTTTTATAGATGAGCACCATGCCCACCAGGAAGGCGGGGAACACCACTACGCTCAGGTTAAGATTATAACCCAGCGACATGATCCAAGCTGTAAGTGTGGTACCGATGTTGGCACCCATGATAACCGAGATGGCTTGTGCCAGGGTGAGTAGTCCGGCACTAACGAACGATACCGTCATGACTGTAGTGGCCGACGACGATTGTACGGCGCAGGTAACAAATGTGCCTGTAAGCATGCCGGTAAACCGGTTTGTGGTCATTCGGCCAAGAATATGTCGTAATCCTGATCCTGCCATTTTCTGTAGGGCGTCGCTCATGGTCTTCATGCCATAAATAAGTAGTGCGAGCGAGCCTAAAAGTTGTAAAACAATCTCTAATGTCATAGTTTTGTATTTTAATGATTTCGGTGGCAAAGATACGCAAAAAGTAATTAGCCTGCAAATATTACAGGCTACGTTTTGGTTACGATTACTTAAATAACTATATTATACCTTTATTTCGCCGCAATCATCCTTCGGAAGAAGATGTTGGGGATGGCAACACCGAGGGCGATGAACAGGATGGTGAGCGAGGCCTGGATGGCATTGTTCATAGCTACTGTTACCTCGCCCTCGATGCCGTGCATGTTGATAAAGGCAAACAGGGCCCGATACATGAGCACTCCGGGAATCATGGGGATGACGCTGGGGATGCTGAGCAGCTGGTGAGGGGTGTGCAGCTGGCGAACGAGCGCACAGCAGATGATGCTGACTACTGCCGAACCTGCAAACGAACCTACTACCAGGCCTTGGTCCAGTCCGATGTTACCGCTGGATGGACCGAGATTAACGAAATTGCGCGTGCAAACGCTGATGATGCCACCTAAGGCCACCGCCCACATCAACTGGCGCGGGGTGTTGAAAATCATCGAGAAACCAATGGCCGAGATGGCTGCGGCCAGCATATATTCGTGGTAATTGTGATGAGGCGTCATGGGCAGATCCTTGGCAAAGTTGTCGATGCCGCACACCTGAATGGCAAAGGCGATACCGAAGGCCATGGCCAGCAGCATCATCAGGGTGTTAACAGCCCGCGTCATGCCCACCTGGGTGAACCCCGAGAGCATGTCGCTTACGAAATTGATGAGCGGTACGCCGGGCACGATAAACAGGGCGCAGGCCAACAACGGGTGCCAGGGGGTAGAGGATACGAGTACCGACGGCAGCCAGCTGCTGGCTTGGGCATAAACCGACAGCAGACTGCACACCCAGGCCAGAAGCGTGGATACAAAGGCGGCTATGCTGATGTTGACATAGGTATTGCTGCCTTTCTCGTTCAGATACATGCGCAGGCGCAAACCCATGATGGCAGCCAGGGCAGCATAGAAAAAAGCGGTCCAGTCGCAGCCGAACTGGATGCAGAAACCACCGCAGGCCAGTCCGCCCCCCACAGCTACCTGCCAGGGCGAGTAGTTGCGTTTTTGGCGGGCTATGTAATCAAGCTCCTGCCGGTAGCGATCCAGCTGATAATGCAGGCGCAGCGCCTCGCACGACAGGTGACTCACCTGGCGCAGGGTGTCGAGATTAACGCCATGCTTTTCTACACGCTGGAACTTGGTGAACGAGCGCTGGCCGTCACTCAGGTTTACCATCAGCATGTTATAAACAATGTAGATATGTAACCTGTCGAGTGGCAGCCCTAAATAAGCCGCCACTCGTTTCATGGTTCTCATGGTACGACTGGTATCTGCCGCGCTCTCCATCAACAAACATCCAGTACGGAGCAGCAGGTCCAGCCTCATTTGCAAATTATCCTGAATCATCATTTAGTGGTGTTTTCGCGTTGTCCCAGAAAGGCGATTATTGGCTCTATCTCGTGCGGACGGGCCTGTATCAGCAGATGGTCGCCGTGGTGCAGCACCGTGTCGTCGTCGGGGTGCACGATACAATTCGATGAGTCAGCCAATCGAATCTCGCGCACCACAAAACGGCGACTTATCAGCTCTTCTACCTTACCCAGCGTCAGCCCCTCGATGCTGTCGTGCTCGATGACTACAGCAAACTTGCGCTCGTGGTTGTGTTGCAGGTACCAGTAGAGGCAGATGAATAACACAGA